>Ga0123357_10000022_pt1 | contig 136656 bp, 119 predicted proteins | sample TergutEmb28metaG_FD_89873 | JGI IMG/M metagenome (GOLD analysis project Ga0123357, IMG submission 89873) | Embiratermes neotenicus P4 segment gut microbial communities from Petit-Saut dam, French Guiana - Emb289 P4 | ecosystem: Host-associated > Arthropoda: Insects > Digestive system > Gut ...
CCGACGAGAGCTGCTTGTGCAGCTTGAGGAGGAGCAACGAAGCGATGCGACGCAAATCGACCAAAAGACGACGGGAGCAACCTACGAGGGGTTCCAAACCTCGCGTCAACTTGAAAGCGGTCTGTTCTTCGCGGGTTAATGTACTCTCGTGTAGAGTACAAAAGCTGGAAATGCACAATGCCGTCGTTCTCGTGAAAGAGAACGGCGGCATTCTTTATTTCGGCTCCCCGTTCAGCGCGTGCTGCTCGTGCTCTGGCGTGCGGGTTGGCTTCGCTTCGTTGTCGCTCGTCGAGTCGTTGTTCGGCGTGCGGTAGCGCCAGGACGCGACGACGTGCGTGTTGCGGTGTGCCTCGCTGTTCGCTTCAAGGTCCTGCGGCGCGGATTGCGGCGTGGCTCGGTTTTCTTTGCCGGACGCTTTTTTACCGTACGCCGCCGCGCCTGGGTGTTCTTGGCGATGAGCGTACCTGCCGCGCGCGCGCGCGCCCGAGCCACTCTGCGAGGACGCTTCGGTGCGGCACGCTTCTTGGTAAGGGCAGGTGCGGCCTTCACGCGCTTGCTCACCGTCTTCCTCTTGTCCTCGGGCAGGGCAGAACCCGATCGACGTGCCGGCGCGCGAGGTGTCTGCGCGCGTCCGGTCGACGTCGCTCCTTTTGCGCTGCGGGTCGCGCCCGTGCCCTGCCGAATCTCCTTTCGGGCGGACGCTCCGACTCGAGGGGCTCTCGCCGTCTTCTTGGCGGGGGCCTTGTTTGCGCGTCCGATCGTCATCTTCTCCGGCATGATGTTCCTCACTCTCGACGCCGTGCAAAAGCAAGAGCCTCGCCACCTGTGCAGAGTGCACGGATAGCGTTCGTCGTCCGGGATTCAGGAGCTTTGCGTCGCCGAACGGGCGTGCGCCGATCGTGTCGCGAGGGCGCAGCTCACATGAGGTGGTCGCATCGTGCCACGCGCGACTCACGAGCAGATTCGGTCGGCATGGGGACCAAAACGCGCGGTCCGGCATCGAAGGGGGTCGTGCGCATCATCGTCACCGGCGGCACTGGATTCATCGGACGAAAGCTCGTGAGGTCGCTCTGCGAGCGCGGCGATGACGTCACCATCTTCACGCGTAGGCGCGCGAGTGCATGCGGCGCTGGTTTTGGCGCCCGCCCCACGTGCTGCCGCGGGAGCGGCAAGGTCGAACTCGTACCATGGACGCCGGATCGCCCCGGCCCCTGGCAGAACCTCGTCGATGGCGCGGACGCCGTCGTGAACCTCGCGGGAGCCGGCATCTTTGACGAGCGCTGGACGCCCGATCGCAAGCGCGTGCTCCGCGACAGCCGCATCCTCTCGACCACTCTCCTCGCCGAGGCTGTCGAGCGCGCAACGAACAAGCCGGGCGTCTTCGTCAGCGGATCGGCGGTGGGCTACTACGGCACGCATTGCGGCGATCGCGCGCTCATCGAAGACGATCTCGCGGGCACAGACTTTCTCGCGCAACTTACGATCGAGTGGGAGGCGGCCGCAGCGCCGGCGCGCGATGCAGGCGTTCGCGTGTGCCATCCGCGAACGGGCATCGTCCTCGGCACCGACGGCGGGATGCTTGCGAAGCTCTTGCCGCTCTTCCGCGCGTACGTGGGCGGGCCCGTTGGTCACGGCACGCAGTTCATCGCGTGGATTCATGCGGCCGACGTGATCCGCGCGATCGAACATGCGATCGATCACGCGTCCATGTCGGGTCCCTTCAACATGGTCGCACCCGAGCCCGCCACCATGAACGACTTCGCGCGCGAGCTCGGCGACGCGCTCGACCGCCCGTCCCACGTGCGCGTTCCCGCGCTCGCCGTGAAGCTTGCGCTCGGTGAGGGCTCGGACGCCGTCCTCACCGGGCAGCGCGCCGTGCCCCACCGCCTCGTCGCCGAAGGTTTTGCGTTTCTCTTCCCCGAGCTTGCTTCCGCCCTGGCCGATCTCACGAGCCCGCCTTCGATTTGACGCGATCTCAATCGTTGGGGTCAGACGATTCCGCGTGCACGGAGCACGTTGCGGAGCGCTGCTTGCACGTCGGTCGTTGTCGTGTGCATGGCCCCGCGAGCAAGCTCGATGAATCTCGTGCTGCACGACTTGCCGAGAGCATCGAGCACCGAGGCGCGATCGATGGGTGCTCCGTGCTCGATCACGCCGAGGAGAAGTTCGGCGGCCTCCATGGTGTCGACATTCGAGAGAGATCGAAATGCTGCTGCACGCACGGCGGGCTCGGGTGCCTCGCGGACGATGCGCGAGAGCGGGTCGAAGGCGTGCGGGAAGTGGAGCGACTCGACGGCTTTCGCGGCCTGCTCGACGACGGCCAGATCGGGATCGCGAAGCCCCGCACGCACGGTGATGAAGCTCCGCTTGAAAAAGAGCTGCTCGATCGCTCTGAGGACGGCGATCTTCACTTGCTTTTCCCCTCGCGCAAAAAGCTTTTCGAGTGGCGAGAGCACCACGAAGAGTTGGAGTTGCCGCAGCTCGTCGGCGAGCCTCACGCGCGCATTCGTGGCAGGCGCGCTCGCGTCGTTCGGATGATTCTCGACCGCGAGGGCCGTGAGACGCGCGAGCATGGCTCGGCGCCGGATGAGATCCGGCCAGCGCTTCGCGTCGAGCAGGACGTCCGCACACGCTTCGGCGGCGCTGCCTTGCTGTTCCCACTCGAGGAGATCGACGTGCCAGACATCGGGGAGGTGGTCGGGGGGATGCGAGGGCACCGCGGTAGCGTCGACGACTTCGTCGCGCACGCCCTCGTAGCGCTTCGCGGCGCGCGCGTAGTGCGTCCTTCGCTGTGCTTCGAGATCCATGGTCGCTAGATCGGTGTACAATGCACCTATGCGGGCGTACTGGCCCACCTCACCGAAGGCGAGAATGGCAGCGAGCAGCGCGTTCTCCGCGATCTCGGGCGGCGCGCCGCGAGCGAGGTGTTGTTTGGACACTTCGCGCCAGAGTTCGGCCTGCACAATGGTGTAGTGTGCAGCCGTGCTCGGAATCGCGAGCGCGCGCGCGTAGTCGGCGGCTTCTCGTGCGAGCGTGGCTGCGGCGGACAGTTCGCCGCGCTCTTCGGCGGCTTGGAGAGCGTCCTCGAAGTGCTGGAGCGCGAAGTACTTGAGGTGATCCTCACGCAAGATGCGAATGCAGTTGACGAAGCCTTCGAGCACGTCCTCGAACGTGCCGCTTTCGCGCCCGATCTGCACGAGCACCTGGAAGCAGTCGAACGCACGTTCGCGCTGACCGATGCTTTCGAAGGTATCGGCTGCTTCTTCGAGCAGGCGCACCGCCGAGACCGTGGCTTCACGCGCCTCTTTCGGCGCGCCGCATTTGTTCTCGCATCGAGCGAGGTTGAACCGAAGGAGAGCTGCGTTGTACGCGTCCGCACCGCCTGACGCAGTCTGCGTGAGGCGCGACCAGAGAACGCGCGCTTGCCTATAGTCACCGGATTTTTCGCGGTAGATCGCGGCGGCAACAAGAAGTCCTGCGTCCTCCATTTCGCGTGCTGCGCTCGCCGCGTCGCCCATGGCCGCGAACGTGCGAGCACGATCCACCGCGGCAACGTTGGGCAAGATCGTGCTCACGCGCCGCCACACATTCGGATCCGATGCCGCCATGTACCAGAACACGGTGAGCGCGCTGCGCGTATCGCCGCGTTGCACGAGGACCTCCGAGAGCGGCCGGATCACCGAGAGGTACAGGTTCTCCGCGACGTGCGTCTGCGTGGCGGCAGTGACGAGAGCGTTCGCGGCGTCGTCCAGATCTCCGCGGGCGAACGACGCTTGGGCGCGGTCGCGTAGCTGGTTGAGATTGTCGGCCATGGCGCGTGACGATGCGGTGGCGTCTACGATGACGACGCGGGCGGAATGCTCGGATCCGGCTCGCTACCAGTCTCTTGGCGCCGTCGCTTGGCGAGATCGTGCGGCACGCGGGCAACGGCCTCGACGAGACCGATGAGGATGTAGAACGACAGCAGCCAGACGAGTACGAACGCCGGCTTCGTCTTCACGGAGACGATGGCGCTCGAAACGACCGCGAAGAGCACGAGCCCGGCGGTGCGCGCGTTGAGCGCAAGGTCCTTGAAGGATCGAAAGCGGATCGTCGAGATCTGAAGGAATGCGAGAAATGCGACGAGGCCCATCATGGGTCCGACATAACGCTCGCTCGCGAGATCACCGCCGATGGCGTGGTTGGCGACGATGAGCGAGACGAGGATGCCTGCGGCGCCAGGGACGGGGAGACCAATGATGTACTTGCTCGGTTTCTTTGGCGCGCCGCTCTCTCCCATGGAGAGGACGTTGAAGCGCGCGAGCCGCACGGCACCTGCGGCGGCAAAGGCGAATGCGATGACGAGTCCGAGGGTGGACGCGTGGAAGAGCGACCACTTGTACACGAGCAGTGCAGGGGCGATGCCGAACGAGATCATGTCGGCGAGCGAATCAATCTGCAAACCAAAGGCGCTCTGCGTCTTGGTGAGCCGCGCCACGCGCCCGTCGATCAAATCGAAGAACAGCGCGTACACGAGCAAGAGCGAGGCTCGGTAGTAGTCGTTGCTCTCGGCAATTGCGCCACCGCTCAAGCGGATGGAGTCGAATCCGCAAAAGATGCTCGAGAGCGTGATCATGTTTGGCAGAAGAAACAGAGTCTTACGGAGATCGAGCCTTCTGCGAGCCACGGCCATGACGGCACTTTGCCTGAGGTCGGGCCACCCGTAAAGCCACCGGGTTTTTGGCCCGGCGCGCGCGCTGCTTCTACCCTTGTGCGTCGTGACTCTCGTAGGGTACATACTGAAGTTTTTGCCATTGATCGTGAGCTCCGTGTTCGCCGCGAGCGCAGCGTTGGGTTGCGCGCACGCCGAAAGCGCTGAGTCAGCGCAGCTTGCGGAGATGGGAGACACCATCACGCGGATGCAGGCGGACCGCGATCGCGAGGACGCTCGATATGGAGCTCTCGGCGTCAAGATGGCCGAAGAGCAGGGCGCGGCCGACAAGGAAACCGAGACTCCCGCGAAGCTCACGGGGTACGCGGCGCGCGCGCCTCTCGTGCCGTTGCGCGCCGTATCCCTTGGCGAGAGCGATGCTCCGCTCGAGAGCGATGACCCGAACGACACCACTCCGCGCCCGGAGATCCGTATCGTCGGAACTCCGTCGACCGCGCGCATAGCGCACACGAGAGCGCCGTCTTATCCCGGTGTGAGAAAGAATTCGCCGAAAGGTCCGAAGGAGACTCCATGAGAGCATGCTTCCCAACCGTCCCCTTCGTGATGGCGACGGCGTCCGTCTTCGTGGTCGCGCCCGGCGCCGCGTTTGCGCAAGACGTGAGCGGCACGGCTCCGGCAGGTGGCACGGCTCCGGCAGGTGGCACAGCTCCCGCGGGCGGGAACGCTGCGCAAACGGTGACGACCTACCAGATGTTTCCCGGTGGTGTGGCTCCGACCCCGCCCGGACAGACGCTCGGCGGCGGCAACACGGAATACTCGTCATCAAAACCCATTGTTGGCAATGAGACCGATACCTTTGACTTTCATTACGGTGGTAGCGGCAACACGGTTCGCGGGAGCGACAGTTCATCGTTCGTGCTCGGTGGAAACATGGTTCGCGGCGGTGTTACCGAAAACGCGGGTTCCCACGTCGTGCGCAAAGGCGATACCTTATGGGCCATCTGTGATTCGTATTTCCATAATCCATATCAATGGCCGCGTATCTGGTCCTACAATCCACAAATTCAGAATCCACACTGGATTTATCCGGGCGAAGAAGTCCGGCTGCGCAGCGGAGGTGGCGCCGCGCTCGCGACCGCAAGCGGCGGCGGAGATGGCGCAGGCGGACCGCCGGCCATCGCGTCACGTGGGGGGATCGTCGACCGCCGTCGCCAGGTTCCGCCTGACACCATCTTTCTTCGCGATACGGGTTATATCGACGACGATACTCACAACTGGGGCGAAATCACCGGGTCGCGCGAAGACAAGATGTTCTTGAGCAACTTCGATGAAGTCTATCTTCGAATCGGCAACGACCACGATCTCAAGATTGGTCAGGAGCTTACGATCTATCGGCCTTCGCGCAGGGTCGAAAATGGCGAGCTCATCGAGATCGAAGGCACGCTCACCGTCGATCAATGGAATCCCAAGGAACGCATCGCCCGCGGCCGGATCACCGAGACGCTCGACGTCATCGAGCGCGGTGCCCGCGTCGGTCCGATCATGCGTCGCTTCGAGATCGTTCCGCCGCTTCGCAACGAGATCGACGTAAAAGCCAAGGTCCTCGCGAGCGTCGTTCCCGGCAACATCTACGGGCAGCACCAAGTCGTGTTCATCGACCAAGGCGAGGAGTCCGGTCTCAAGCCTGGCAACCGCCTGCGCGTCGTTCGCAAGGGCGATGCGTGGCACCAGTCCCTGACAACTCGGTCGTCCGCGATCCGCATCGCGCTCGAGGAGGACTCGCCGGCGGCAATCGAGATGGTGCCGGGGCCACGTGACGAATCGAAGCTGCCAGAGGAAGTCGTCGCCGAGCTTCGTGTCATCAGCGTCCGAAAGAATACAGCGATGGCGCTCGTGACCTCGTCGCGCATCGAGATCGAAGCAGGCGATCTGGCCTACGCCCGCAAAGGCTATTGAGACCGCTTTCGATTTGCCGCGATCTCATCGTTGGGGCCTGCGGTGCGGTCCTCAAAGCCAAAACAGGCTATTCCGGTCCGCTCCTCGGCCCCGCCTCGACCTCGCGTCAACTTGAAAGCGGTCTTTGTGGTGCTCCGCGAGAAGTATGAAAAGTATGAAGGCGAAAGTTTCTCTACAAGCCGGGGAGGAATCCCGTTGACAGTGTTCCCGGAATCATCGCGAAGGCCTCGGCGGCGACGCCACCGATCTCGCGGGCACGAAAGCGCTCCATGGGTTCGTGATGTACCTCGTACATGTGCTTGGGAGACTGACTTACGTGGGCCATGATGGCGTCGTTCTTGATGCGGAGTACCTCGCCAATCTCGACGTACACATGTGGCTCGAAACCCATGGTCTGCCGGCCTGTTTCCACCTCGAAAAAATAGAGCGGATTTTGCATCGATTTTTCGAGGTACGCCTGCACTGCGAGCATGGCAGCAATTTGATGATCGGGATTCGTGTCGAGCGGCCATTGCGCAAAGACGAGATCGGGCGTGAGCTCGTCGAAGACGGCTGTCATGGTTTTGCGCCAACGCGGGGTAATCTCGCATTCACCTCCGCGCATACCGAGGAAGCGCGGCGCAACCCCGAGGATCTTGCACGCCGTTTCCGCTTCGCGTGTCCGGATCTTCCCGTTTTCGTTGAAGGAGCGCCCGCCGCTTTCGTTCTCTCCGCGGGTCACGTAGAGAATCGTGACGTCGTGCCCTGCCTTTGACAGGCGCGCGAGCGTTCCGCCACAACCGCATTCGGGATCATCAGGGTGCGCGCCAACGCAGAGGACTCGCAGCGCGCCAGTCTTTTTGTGCGAACTGGCGAGCGCTGCGGGATGTGCGACGACGGTCGATGAAGACAAAGAGGCAGCAGCCGAAGTTGGTGCGGCTGTTGGCGCCGACGTCGTGCGTGTCGTGCACCCCACGAGCGCTGCGCCAAAGGGCGCCGCAACGAGACTTTTGAGAAGTGCCCGTCGATCCATGCCTGCTCCCCCACTCATCGACTCACGCGTCACGGCTGTCGAACACGTTCTTAGTCGTAGCGCTCGCTGTGAACTTGTTTTCGATCGATCCCCATCTGTTTGCGTAGCAGATCGCGCACGGCCGACACCATTCGTTCGAGCCCGCAGATGTAGACGTGCGGCACGGTGTTGCCCTTTGCCGAGAGCTCGTGCCAGAGGCGCTCAACATGCGTCTGAACGTATCCGGTGCGCCCCGTCCAGTCGTCTCTGGCACGCGAAATTGTGTATTCTACACGAATCTGCGGATATGTGTGTGTGAGCTCCTCGAACTCTGCCTGGTAGAGCCGATCGTGTTCGTGACGTACGCCGGCGATGAGCCAGAGAGGCGATGAATCTCCGGCGCGAACGGCGTCGAGCATCATGCTGCGGAGCGGCGTGACACCGGTGCCCGTGCCCACGAAGAGTGCAGGGTGCGGTGCGCGGGGCGAGCGCGTGAAGAAACCGGCAGGGCCGAGCGCGCGAAGCACGCTGCCCTCGCGTAGCTCGTGCAAGTAGGTCGAGCCCGGGCCGCCGTCGACGCGCGTGACGGCGAGCTCGAAGGTTGAACCCTGGTTCGGCGCCGACGCGATCGAATACGAGCGACGGCCCTCGCCTTCGCTGAGCGGCAGCACGAGGCTCACCCATTGGCCGGCTTGGAACTCGAAGGGCGCGCCGTCGACTCGCTCGAACGATAGCTCGCGAACGCTCGGGGAGATCATCCGTGCATGGTGCAGTCGAACATCGAAGGTTGGCGGTGGCGGCGGCATCGTGTGCTCGAGCGTATACCGCTTTTTGGCGCTGGTTCAACGACGCGGGAGGTTCTCCACGCGGTATGCGAAACTCGCTTTCACTCGCGAGGAACTTCGGAGCACGAGCTCCATTCGCAAGAGTGCATCGAGCACGGTTTCGGTCGATAGGTGACGCTGCCGCGCCGCGCTCACGATGCGATCGATGGGCTCGCGTGCGTCGGGCGGGTGATGAAAAGCGCCCGGCAGCACGAACAGATCGCCCGACGCGCTCGCCGCGATGACGCGTGCGTCGATGACGCCATCGGCGTGCGTGAGTGCAATGGCTTGAGCCTCGTCGACGTGACGAATCAGAAGCTCTGCGCCCGACCACAAGTCGACGAAATGTGCTCCGCGTGCGTCGGCCTCGTCGACCACGAAGAGGCCGCGGTGGCTCGTTGCGAAGTGCCGCGCCGCTGCCTTTGCGCCGTCGGGCAGACGTGGGAGCGCAAGCATCGCGAACTGCTGCGTGGTGAGCGCGTCGTCCCAGAATGCGCGGCTCCTCGTTTCGAACCACGGATCTTCGGATTGAAAGGCTCCCGTTCGAGCCTCGAAGGTCTTGCGCATCGACGCGGCCTTGTCACTTGCAGCGCCGAGCTGGCAGATCGCGTCGTAGGCCGCGAGAAAAGCGGTCGGCGTGATATCCTTGTGAACAGAGCGTCCCATGCGAAACCGGGTCTTCTTTCCGCAGGCCGCGATTGATCAGTGGAGCGTCGACGGCATCGTCGATCTCAATGGCAACGGCGATCTCATCCTGCTCGCTGACGGGCGCGTCTACAAGGTCGTTGAAGCGGTCCGCGTCATCGCAGAAGCAACCGGCGGGAGCGATTCGCATGACATCGTCGGCAAGGTCAAGCCGAAGAGTTTTTTCGACGAGCTCGGCGCCGAGATCCTCGAGAACTCGATGATCCTCGGTGACAACGCTTACGACGTCGTCCCGGGGTGGATGGGCAACCCCACGACGCCCTTTGCAGATCACCTTTTGTCGGCCGAGCGCATGAAGGCACGCGAGGGCAAGACGGACGTTGAATCGGGACCGCACTCCGATGAGGAACTCCTCGCGCAGCTCCTCGAAGGCACTCTTTAGCTTAGGTCCCATCGTGAACGAGATCATTGCGGCCAATGTCTTGTTCGTGGCGACGATCGCCGTGTACGTCGTCGCCTCGATCCTCTTCTTGCGCTTCCTCGTTCGCGGCAAAGGGGACGTTGGCACGCTCGGGCCACGACTCATCGGACTTGCCGCAATGTTGCATGCTGCACATATCTGCGTGGCGTCGCTCATTGCGAAAGTCTGTCCGGTGCAGGGCATCCATTTTTCCATGAGCGTCGCGTCGATGCTCATGTGCGCTGCGTATCTCGTGGCTCGTCGCCGCTTGCGCATCGATGTTGCCGGCGCGTTCATCGCGCCCCTCGCGCTCACCTCGCTCATGGCGTCGCGCTTCGTCGGTGGTGGAGCCGAGCCCGGCGAGCGCATCAAGAGCGTGATCTTGCCTTTCCACGTCACCCTGAATCTTCTCGGCGTTGCGCTCTTCAGCCTCGCCTTCACCGCAGCGTCGCTCTACCTGGTGCAAGAACGGCTCGTGAAGCGAAAGCAGATCGACGGCGTCTCGCGGAGGCTCCCGCCGCTCGATGCGCTCGATCGCGCCGAGCACCGCTTCCTGCTCGCAAGCTTTCCGCTTCTGACCATCGGCATCGTGAGCGGCAGCATCTGGGCACGTCGCGTCGAGATGGGTGCAACGACCGACGTGCTTCGCGCCGTGTTCGGCTATGTCGCGTGGCTCTTCATCGCCGGAGTCTTGTTCTTGCGATCGGTCGCAGGGTGGCGCGGGCGGCGCGCCGCATACGGAACCATCGCGGGCTTCGGCTTCGCGGTCCTCGTGCTCGTCGTTTATCTCGTGCGGCACGAACAGCCGAGCGTTGCCGCGCAGATCTCGTCGGCGGGCGCAGCAGAGACATCGGAGAGCGAGTTCGACAGCCGTCGCGAGCGAATCGAGGCTAGGGCGGAGCGCGAGCACCGGGCGGAACAGGCTCTGAGGCCTTTGAGCACGGAGCGCAGCGCCCAACCGACGCATCGATTTCGCGCAGCAGGCTGGCGAACTCGCTCGGAGGTTGCACCGTGAGCCTGCCGGTGATCGTCGTTGGTCTGTCGCACAAGACCGCTCCGGTCGATGTGCGCGAGCGCTTCGCGGCAGACAAGGAGATCTTGCCCGAAATCCTCGCGAGCCTCGCGCGGAGACCCGAGCTCGAAGAAGCGATGTTTCTCTCCACGTGCAACCGCGTGGAGGTCATTGCGCTGTCAAAGCGTGGCAAGCCAGCGGAGCAAGCAACCCTCCTTGCATCCGGCGCCATTCGCGAAGTGTTGCGCGATCACATCGGCGCATCGAGCGTGGAGGAACTCTCGGAGTGGCTTTACGAGATCAGTGGTGACGCTGCCGTGCGCCACGTCTTTCGTGTTGCTTCGAGCCTCGACTCGATGGTGCTCGGCGAGCCGCAGATCCTCGGTCAGGTCAAATCGGCGTACGACGCCGCCGTTGCGTCGGGCGCACTTCGTAGCCACCTGTCGCGATGCTTGAGCCACGCATTCACGGTAGCCAAGCGCATTCGCACGGAGACCCAGCTCGGCGCAGGCACCGTCAGCATTTCGAGCGTCGCAGTGGACCTTGCGAGGCGCATCTTCGGCGATCTCTCCGAGAGCACGGTGCTCCTCGTTGGCGCCGGCGAGATGGCAGAGGCGGCCGCCAAGAGCCTCGGCAGGGGTGCACGCGCCGTCCGTGTCTGCAACCGCAGCTTCGATCGTGCTGCGCACCTCGCGAGCACGTTCGGCGGCACCGCCGCCCCGCTCGATCAACTCGAGACCGAGCTCGTCATGTCCGATGTCGTCGTCGCGAGCACGGCAAGCGTGCACTACGTCGTGACGCGCGATCTGGTCAGGCGCGTGATGAAGCAGCGCAAGGGTCGCACGCTCTTTTTCATCGACATCGCGGTGCCTCGCAATGTCGAGCCGCTCGTTCACGAACTCGACAACGTCTACGTCTTCAACGTCGACGATCTCGAGCAAGAGGTGCTTGAGAACATGAAAGCGCGCAGACAAGAGGTCGCCGCCGCGGAGGCCATCATCGACTCTGAGATGCGTGAGTGGTCGGCGTGGGCGCGCGGCCTCGATGTGGCACCCACGGTGATCGCCCTGCGCGCGCGCACGCGCGGCATGCTCATGACCGAGCTCGAACGGACGCTGAGCGGCCGGCTCAAACACCTCGGCGACGCGGATCGCGCCGCACTTCTCCAGATGATGGAGAGCGCAACGAACAAGCTTCTGCACGCGCCCACGACGCGATTGAAAGCCGCTGCGCAGTCGAGCGAATCGAACGATCTCGTCGAGGCGCTCGTCGATCTTTTCGATCTGCCCGCGGTCCTCGAAGGCGAGGACGAACCCGAAATCGCGTCAGAAAAGCGTCCCGCCCGAGAGCGCACCAGCGTTATTGTCTCGCGCTCATGAAACTTACGTACGCGACGCGCCGTTCCGCACTCGCTCTCGCGCAGTGCCGCGCATTCGTCGCCCGTCTCGTCGCGGCGCATCCGGGGCTCGAACTCGTCGAAGAGCAAGTCGTGACCACCGGCGATCGCATTCAAGATCGCCCGCTCTCCGAAGTCGGCGGAAAAGGTTTGTTCGTGAAGGAAATCGAGGAAGCGCTCTTGTCGTCGCGCGCAGATCTCGCGGTGCACTCGATCAAAGACGTGCCGGGCATCTTGCCGCCGGATCTCGTCCTTGCGTGCATCCCTGCGCGCGAAGATGCGCGCGACGTGCTCGTGGCGCCTCGTCATGGTTCGCTCGGAGCGTTGCCAAAGGGTGCGCGGCTCGGGACGAGCAGCCTTCGCCGCGCGGTGAGCATCCGAGCCGTGCGGCCCGATCTCGAGATCGTTACGATTCGCGGCAACGTCGACACGCGCTTGCGCAAAGTCGACGAGGGAGAGTTCGACGCCATCGTCCTCGCGCGCGCGGGGCTCGTGCGGCTCGGGCTCGAGTATCGCGCGACGGATGTACTTTCTCCGGATCTCTCGCTTCCCGCGGTCGGGCAAGGTGCCCTTGGTATCGAGTGCCGTCAGCACGACGAGCGCACGCGAGCGTTGCTCGCGCCGTTGCACGACGAATTCACCAGCCGCTGCGTTGCCGCGGAACGCGGTGTGCTCATTGCGCTCGAAGGTGACTGCAAAACACCCCTCGCCGCTCACGCCGAGCGGATCCGCGATGCGGACGGAGAAATGCTTCTTCGCCTCCGCGCGTTCGTGTGTGATCCGGATGGCACGAATCAGAGGCGCGCCGAAGAGATCGCGCAGTGGCCCTCTTCCGACGAAGAGGCCGGCGCCTTCGGCGAGCGCGTCGGTTCCAGTCTCTGACTTGCCCGAACGTGCGCGTCAACTAAAGTGCAAGCCTGCTGTTTTTCTCATGTGTCGTTCGCCCGTTGTTTTTGCCGTAGGTTTCGTCATCGCGATCGTCGCGTTTTTCGCTGTTTCTCCGCGTGAGGCGCGGGCGAAGAGCGGTTCGGCCTTGGGCGAACCGTTGCTCCTCGAGGTGCCGGGTGCACCGGACGCGTATTACTTCAAGCCAAGCTCGAAGGGCACGAAGCCCATTCTCATGTACCTGCACGGGCGCGGCGGAAATCCGGCGGAAGATTGCCGGAAGTGGGCGCGCGTCGCCTCGCAATTCGGTTGGGTCGTCTGTCCTTCGGGCCCCGGAGATTCAGGCACCGGCGGGCGCACGTGGTCGAGCGGTGCGGCCGATGCCCAGCGCATCATCGACGCCACGATCAACGCACTCCGTGCAAAGTACAAGGGACGCGTTCAGCGCCGCGGCAATGTCCTGATTGGCTTTAGTGAGGGAGCGTTCATTGCCATGCAGGTGGGGCTAAAAGATCAGGCCACCTGGAGCAAGTGGCTTATCCTCGCCGCAAGCGATCAATATTGGGGCGGCGAGGAGGTCGAGCAATTGCTCGAAAAGGATAAGCGCAAAGTGCGCCGCGTCTATCTACTCACCGGCGAAAACGATGGTGTGGCACAGAACACCGTGCGCGTCGGTCAGACGCTCAAGAAGAACAACGTCCAGGTGGTAGTGAAAATCGTCCCAGGAATGGGCCACGAAGTGCCGGCCGATCGCATGGTGAGTACATACCGGCGGCCGCTCGCATGGCTTATCGCGGCCAAGTGAGATGGCCCACGGAGGACCGCACCGCAGGCCCCAACGAAGAGATCGCGTCAAATCGAAAGCGGTCAATCTGCGCGGTACATCGTGATGACGCAGGCGCCGCCGAGACCGAGATTATGCTGCAATGCCACCTTGGCATTGGGCACTTGGCGCTTGTCCGCCATCCCGCGAAGCTGCCATACCAATTCCGTGCATTGCGCGAGTCCTGTCGCGCCGAGGGGATGGCCCTTTGACAAGAGCCCGCCGGATGGGTTCGTGACCCACTTCCCACCATACGTGTTGTTGCCCTCCCAAATGAACTTCTCGGCTTGCCCTTCCTCGCAGAGACCGAGCGCTTCGTAGGTGAGGATCTCGTTCGACGTGAAGCAGTCATGCAACTCGATGACCTGCACGTCCTTCGGACCGAGTCCTGCCTGCTCGTAAACCCTCTTTGCACATGTCTTTGCCATGTCATAACCAACCATCTTGATCATCGAGTCCTCTTTGAAAGATGACTCGAAATCTGTGGTCATGGCTTGCGCGGCAATCCACACGGCGTTCGTGATCCCGTGCTTCTTTGCAAAATCGTCCGAGCAGAGGATGGCCGCACCCGCGCCGCACGTTGGCGCGCAGCACTGGTAGCGCGTCAGCGGATCGAAAATCTCGCCCGAGGCGAGGATCTCGTCGACCGAGAGCACTTGGTTGAAGAGTGCATAAGGATTGTTCGCTGCGTGCTTTCGCGCTTTCTCACTCACCTTCGCGAAGGTTTCGGGCTTGGTGCCATACTTGGAACGATATTCGCGCCCGGCCCCGCCGAACATTTGCGCGGCAAACGGGGCTGCGTTGATTCCCTGCACTTCGTTCATCACACCGAAATGCCACTCGAGTGGATTGGTGCGGTCGGTGAATTTCGAGCCGAGCGCACCCTTCTCCATCTTCTCGAAACCGAGTGCAAGCACGCATTCCGCGATGCCGCCCTCGATGGCTTGCTTGGCGAGCATGAGCGCCGTCGAGCCAGTCGCGCAATTGTTATTGACGTTGAAGATGGGGATGCCTGTGAGCCCGAGCTCGTAAACCGATCTCTGCCCGCACGTAGAATCGCCATAGACGTATCCGCAATACGCCGCCTCCATTTCGGAATATGGAATCTTCGCGTCGGCGAGCGCCGCCTTCGCCGCATTCGCGGCCATCACGTGGTAGTCGTCGCTCGCGCCTGGCTTTTGGAACTTCGTCATGCCTACGCCGATGACATGGACTCTGCGATTCATTTTTGCTCCCTTGACCGCTTTCGATTTGCCGCGATCTCATCGTTGGGGCCTGCGGACCCGGGAATCTCAGGATAGAGTTCGGTGGCCGCATTTGAGATGACAATCCTGTTGCGCTCTTTGATTTTGCATTGGAAGAGAGTCCGTGCATCGCTCTCCTTCCACATCTCCGTGACGAGGGTTTCGCCTGGAAATACGATGTCGGAAAATCGAGTCCGGATGCTCTTGAAGAAGCGCGAATCGTTTTTCGAAAAATGCTTGATGACGTGCCGCGCGGCATATCCAAATGTGCATAGCCCGTGCAGGATGGGCTTTTCGAAACCGAAGGCTCTCGCGACGGCCGGATCGACGTGCAGCGGATTGACGTCACCCGAGAGCCTGTACAAAAGCGCCTGATTCGTGCCTACTTTCTCTGTCGCCATCGCATCTGGCGCACGATCGGGAGGGGCGTTCCATTCCGTCGAGGGTCCGCGCTCGCCGCCCCAACCACCCGCGCCGCGCACGAAAGTGGAGATCTCGTTCGTCACGAGCAAACGTTCCGCCTCATCGAAGGATTGAATTTCGGTGACAACGACGGCATGTCGCCCTTTGTCGTAAATGTTTTTAATCTTTACCTTGTGTGAAAGCTTTGCGCTTGGTGGCAACGGCTGCGTGACTTCGGTGTACTGTTCGCCATGCAGGATGCGGTCGAAGCCGTAATTCAACCCCGGCGCCTTCTGTCCGCGTTTGGCCATCTCGAAGATGAGTTTCAGCGCTGGCGCGACCCCGAACGTGGGCAACGCCTTGAAGCCCTGGCTGGCGTTCTCATAGACATATTGGAGTTCGCTTGTGTCCGCAGGGTCCGTGCCTGCACCAACGCCCAGCGCGTAAAGGACGAGATCCTTCTCGTCGTAACTTGAATATTGGATCGGAAACTCGTAACCGAGTGCTTCCTCGACGTCGATGAGATCAGACATCAAATACCCTCAAGAAGGCAAACCAACGTAGAGTTTCTCGATATCGATCATGGCCCCTGACTTCAATTGAAGAGTGCCCTCCGTGGCGAGGCGTCGCGTCCACCCCGCATCCCCCCGCGTCCAGAGCTCCAGCTCGCGTCGTTCGTGCGATACGATGAGGTACTCCTTCAAGGTGTTGATCTGGAGATAATCCTCAAGCTTTACTCCGCGATCCTTTTTTTCGGTACTCTTGTTCGTCACCTCGACGAGCACCGTGGGGTTGATCCGTGTTTCCTTATCGTCAGGGTGCACCTCATCGGTGCAATAGACTGCCAAGTCTGGATAATAGCCAACCCAGCCCTTGCCTGCGGAGTAGACTGCGAGCCGCTGATCTGCGCGCTCGAGAATGCACGGCCCGTCTCCGAGCGGTGCGCGGAGGGCATCATGCAGGCGCCCGCAGAGCAGATTGTGGCGGCGTGTTGCACCTGCCATCGCCACGATCTCGCCGTCAATGAGCTCGTGTCGCTCTGCCGCTTCTCGCTCGAAGCGGAGGTATTCGGAAAAGTCGACCGCCCAGCGTGAAGGGTTTGCGCTCATGCAAGCGACTTTAGCAGGCGTCCGGCTACGTCAGCTCCATCACGCGCTGCTCGAGGCCGCGTCCCTTCGATACGCCGCTGATGCGTGCCTGATTCTGCAGGAGCGTCCAGAGCACGTGTCCGATGACGGTTTCGGCGTCGACTGCGCCGCGATCGAAGAAGACGGTGAGCTCACGCCGCTCGTCGTCCCACTCGACGCGCTTGACCATCGGTAACTCGCGCACTGCCGCCATCGGCACCGGGCCCTCGGCAAGCTTGATGCGGACTTCTTCGCTCGCCGCCGTGAGCTCCGCGATGGTGCCGGAGGCGACGACACGACCGCGATCGAGGATGGCGGCGCTGTCGCAGAGCTCTTCGAGCTCCTGAAGGTTGTGGCTCGACACGATGAGCGTGCACCGGCCTTTGCGCGATTTGATGAGCTGACGCACCTCGTAGGCCACGCGCGGATCGAGCCCCGCGGTGGGCTCGTCGAGCAGCACCACGTCGGGATCGCCGAGCAGAGCCTGCGCAAGTTGCACGCGTTTGGCCATGCCGTGCGAGAGGCTCGAGCAGCGAAGGTTCCACCAGTCCTTGCCGTCGACTTCCGCGAGGACATCGCGCGCGCTCGTCCCGATCCGATCGCGCGGGATGTCTTGTAGCGCGCCCATGTGCATCAGAAACTCGCCGACCTTTTCGGCCGCCGGCAAGAGCGCGTCCTGCGGAAGAACACCGACGCGCGATCGGAGTTCGTTGGTGTGCAACGGCGAATACCCAAGGATCTCGACGAGGCCGTTCGTTGGCTTGAGGAAGCCCGCCATCATGGAGAACGTGGTCGTTTTTCCGGCGCCGTTCGGGCCAATGAGGCCGTACACGCAGCCCGCGCGAATGCGGAGGGATACCCCATCGACCGCGGTCTTCGCGCCGAAGCGTTTGGTCACCTTCGTCAAGCGAACCGCAATCTCGGCGTCGGACTTCTTCTCCTTCTTCTTCGCCGCGCTCGGCTCTGCTTCCGCCGCCGTCTCGGTTTCGTTCTCGCTCATCAGATGTCCCGCCTTGAAACGACGAGCGAGCCGCCCGCGACACACGCCGCCGAAAAACCGAACGAGATGACGAGGCCGAGCAGCATTTCGCTCAGTACCGGAGAGAGCACGAGGCGGTCGTGGAAGTTCGGAAAGATGTACATTGCAGCATTTGGTGGAGGCAGCGCAACGGCGTCCGATCCGGCGTGCTCCGCATTGATGGCTTGGAGAGCTGCGAGGTGCGGCCCCCAACCGGAGATGTAGATGATCCACCAAGTGAAGAACATGCCGCCCGTGAGCAAGAGCGCGAGGATGGGCCAGCGGAAGAGCGAGCTGATGAACACGGAAACGCCGCACCACATGCCGATGATGGGCACGGACGCGAGCCAGAATCGAAAGCCCCATCCGATGGTTTCGCCGAACGTTGCCTCGCCGCGCGCGACGACGACGATCCAGATGAGCGCGTGCATGGCGAGCGCGACGATCGAACACGTTGCCCACAGACCGAAAAACTTGCCGGCCACGTAGCTCCAGCGCCGTGTGCGCAGCGCCCAGTAGCGGATGCTTTTGTGTTGAAGATCTCCCGCGATGTTGTCGAAGCCAAGAATCAGAACGATGGCGGGCACGAACCAGAGCGACACCGCGAAAACTACGGTGAGCAAGAGGGGTGCGTTGGCGACGTGCTCTCCGGTCTTCGCGTTCGTGAACCACACGGCTAAAAGTTGCCGTTTCATTTCGAGGAGCATCTCGGGCGAAAGCCCCTTCTCCGCCATCTGCTGCTTGCGAACGCTGTCGGATTGCGCGAGCAGGTGCGCGAACAAGCCCCCGCCAAGAACCGTCAAGATGAGCAACAAGATGCCTTTGACGGACCGAAAGCTTCTGCGAAGCTCGCGGAGAACCAAGATCCAGATCTCGCGAAGTGGGTTCACGCGCGCACCCTAGACGACGACGCGACCGTGGCGCAAACTCGCGGTGGCCAGCCAAGTATTCTGGCTCAACCATCTAAACCATGGCATTTTCGCGCGTTTCTACGCTTCACCTCGGATGTGTCTCCACGCCGCGATCGAAAGATCTCGACGAGATCGAGGAAACGACGTAAACGTACCTCCAGCAGCCATACCGAATATGGCCCTGTCGACTCGGAAACGTGAACCCCGCCAGGCCGGAAACGGAGCAACGGTAGCGCGGAAGGGTGTGACAGGGCCTTCCTAATTTTGTTTTTTGCGGATCGGCGTTGTCGTTGAACGAAACCTTGTGGCACTTGCCCGTTCTTTCCGGTAGTCAAAGAAGACAGGGTCCCGTGCCCGTTCGCGCGGCATCCGAAGGTTTCTACCGGCTTTTCGCCGGGTCCGTTTGACTAACCAACATGGCCGGGATCCCTTCGCTGGATTTCCCGGTCTGCGCCCGAGGGCGTGTGCGCTAGTCGCTTGTCGTCGAAATGAAGACCGAGTCTCGTACCATCGCCACCGCTGCCGCTATATTTTTGGCGCGTCCGAATACATGGGCACGCCCCCAGCTTGAGGACAAGTGGGATACGCGCGGTGTGGGTAGGAGACCGCGATTTTTCTCGGATCGACTCCGCGTGCGCGGTGCGTTCTCGGGCGGGAAAGAGATTCCCGTCCACCATGGCCAAAAATATCCTCGTTATAAGCTGTGACATTCGTGAGACGCGCGCGGCGCTGATCGAAAACGGAATTATCGCCGAGCTTCACATTGAACGGCAAGGGCGGCAATCAAGCACCGTCGGCAACGTTTATCTCGGCAAAGTCACTCGCGTGCTGCCCGGCCTTCAGGCGGCGTTCATTGATATCGGACAAGAGCGCGCCGCATTCCTCCATGTCGAAGACCTCATTCGCCCCGATGACTTCGACGAATACCTCGCGGGCGGGCGCAAGCTCGCGCGCAGCGAGGAAGGCTTGGTCGACATCGACGAAAGTGACGTCGATAGCGGCGAGCAACCGACTGTTTCGAGTGAAGCCGAAACGAGTCCTGCCGAACCATTGCGCGGGCGCAGGCGCGATAGTGAAGCTTCTGCCGGCAAGGTCGATCTCGAAGAGACGGTCGCGTACCCGAATTGGCCGCTGCCGCCGTCGCGTTCGTTCGGGCCCCCTAATGTCGAGAGTAACGGCGCGTCAATGACCGATGCGCTCGCTATCGCGCGGAAGGATGGCGAGCGTGAAGAAGGGCATGAGTCCGCGGACGTGCTCGCGCCGACCGCCCCTGCTGCATCGGCGTCCGACCGCGCTCCGGCTGCGGAGGTTCATGATTCCTTTTCGCCGCCAGTTGCCCCGGCTGCTCCTTCGTCGAGTGACGAGATCCTTGCTCGCGGGTTGCGAGATGAATCGGAACCATCGCCGGATTCCGTGCCGGAGCTCGATGAGCACGCGGACGACGAAATCCTCGCGGGTGGTGCTGGTGACGATCACGATGAGTCCTTCCCCGCGAACGTCACGAGTGAAGTTCGTCTCGACCATATGCAGCCGGATGCGCCGCTCGGAGATGCTTCGGCCAAGACGATGGAGACCGACGACGACGTGGAAGTGGAAGATGACGACGACGATTTGCTCGACGACGACGATCTTCCTGGATTTACGGTCTCCGAACCAGGTGAACCAATTCCGCGCGCTCCTGCGCCGGCGCGCACCATGGATCGCAACGGCGATCGCGGGAGCGGGGGCGATCGAGGTGGGCGCCGTCGTCGTGGTCGAGGCCGGCGCGGAGCCGAACGCGTGCGCGGCGCCGACGCGCGCGGCGGTCGCGGCGGCGAGCGTCGCGGCGGCGGCAGCGGTGATCGGGGCGGTCGTGCGGCTCAACAACAGAGCATGCCCGGGCGCATCTCGAAGTCCACGCCGATTCGCGAGGTCGTTCGCGAGGGCCAGGAGATCATCGTCCAAGTCACCAAGGATCCGATCGGCACGAAGGGCGCGCGCTGCTCGAGCCACATCTCGCTGCCGGGTCGCTACGTCGTGTACCTGCCAACGGTCGATCACATCGGGATCTCCAAGCGCATCGGCAATGACAAGGAGCGCGCGCGCCTGCGTGAAGCCATTGAGGCAATGAAGCCGCCGTCCGGCGGGCTCATCGTGCGCACGGTCGCCGAAGGACTCACGAAGAAGGGCCTCAAGCAGGACGTCGGTTATCTCGTTCGCCTCTGGGGCGAGATCGCGAAGAAGCGCGAAGGCAAGAAGGCGCCCGAGGTGCTTTCGTCGGAGCTCGATCTCGTGCTCAAGGTCGCGCGCGATCTGTTCACCGACGAGGTGCACGAAGTCGTCATCGACGACAGGCAGCAGTACGAACGTCTCTGCCGCTTCGTTGAGATGTTCGCGCCCGACCGCGTGAAGGACGTGAAGCTTTACGACGAAGAGGAGCCCATCTTCGACGAGTACGGGATCGAGGACGAGATTGGCCGCGCGCTCTCACGCAAAGTCCCTCTGCCATCGGGTGGCTACCTCATTATCGATCAGGCTGAGGCGCTCACGGCGATCGACGTCAACACCGGTCGGTTCGTTGGCAAAGGCTCGAAAGACATGGAGGAGACAATCCTCAAGACGAACCTCGAAGCCGTAAGCGAGATTGCCTACCAGTTGCGCTTCCGCAATATCGGTGGCCTCATCATCCTCGACCTCATCGACATGGAGAGCCACAAAAACCGCGAGAAGGTGCGTCGTACGCTCGAGGACTTGCTCCAGAAAGACAAGGCGAAAACCACGCTGAACCGCATCTCGGAACTCGGGCTCATCGAGATGACGCGCAAACGCACGCGCGAGAGCCTCGGCCGACTCATGCACGAGCCCTGCTTCTACTGCGACGGGACCGGCCAGCTTCAATCCAAGGAAACGATCGCGTACGAGATATTGCGCGAGATCCGCCGAAAGCGCGATGGCCTTCCTGGGTATTCCGTCGTCGTCAACGCGCACCCCGCGGTGGCTGACGTCCTCAATGGCGAAGAGAAGGAAGCCGTTGCCGAGGCCGAAAACCGCTTTATGCGCAAGATTCTGGTGGTTCCCCGGAAGGAGTACCACCTCGAGCAGTTCGATTTGCAGGGCAAGTAAGGGTCATGAGCAGCGACGGTGACAAGCGTGCGGACGAGCGCGTCACAATCAACAAAGAGTTCGAGTCTTTCGACGCGTTCATTCAGGAGTACGTGACGAACATCTCGCGAACGGGTGTGTTTATACGAGCGCAGAATCCCCTGTCCGTGGGCACACGCGTGAACCTAAGATTCACTGTCATCATGGATGACATCGAGACCATTGAGGGGATTGGCGAGGTCGTCCGTCTCGAAAAAGATGGGATGGGTGTCGTCTTCCGTGAGCTTTCTACCTACTCGAAAGATCTCATCGATAAGCTGCTCACCGGCCGACCTCGCTAAGAGGGTGTTCGACAGCCTGCTGCGCGAAATCGATTCGGCTTCGCCTGCGCCTTCGGCGCTGTCGGCCCGCCTGCGGCGGGACCTCAGGTGGGCGCTGCGGTGCCTGCGCACGTACGAAAAGTACGCTTACGAGGGCTCCTCGCGCTCCGCCCTAGCCTCGATTCGCTCGCGACGGCTGGTAAACATGCTCTAAGCTGCAACTCGAGGGATCTCGGCGGCGAAGAATTATGGTAACGTAGGCGCCTTCCTGGGTGTCGGTGCATCCTGTTCCCACAGGCGCAACGCGCCTCAGGCGGCTCCCCCACCAGATGAGGACGACCCATGATGAAACTGCCTCTTCTCCTCGGCGCTAGCGTGCTGGCCGTCATGGTTGCTGCATGCGGCGGTAGCATTCCTCCCCCAAACGAGCGCCTGACGAGCGCGGAGGCCGCGGCGCGCGGTGCACGTGAGCTTGGCGCAGATCGCGACCCAAGAGCTGCGCTGCATCTGAAGTACGCGAGGGATCAGATCGATCACGCGAAGACGCTCATGGCAAGTGGCGATAACGTGAATGCCGATCGCGTGCTCCAGCGCGCGAACGCCGATGCCGAACTCTCGGTCATGTTGGCGAAAGAGGTGTCTGCAAAGGCCGATGCCGATAAGGCACAAGATCGCGTGAAATCGTTGAAGGGCGGGAGGTGATGGATATGCGAACAATTCATATTGCCTCATTCGTCGTCGTGATGGTGGGCTGCGGCTCCACGCTTCCACCCAGGGAGCTCGTCGACGCGCGCAAGGCGTACCAAACCGCGGCAAGTGGGCCGGCTGCGCAGCAAAGTCCATCCGCACTCGACGACGCCAAGAAGGCGCTCGATAACGCGGAGCGTTCGTTCAACGAAGATGGCGATGCTCCGCAGACCAAGGACTATGCGTACGTTGCCGTCCGCAAATCGGAACTCGCCGAAGCCACTGCGCGTTTGGCGCTCGCCCAAAAAGATCGCACTGCGGCCGAACGCGAGGCGCAAAATCTCCAGGTCGATCAGCTTCGCAAGGCGCAGACGGACCTTGCAAGCACGAGAGACCAGCTCGCTCGTGAGAAGGCCGCGCGTGAGGACGCCGAGAGGAAGGCGGCGCAGGCCATGGCGGATCTTCAGAGGATTGCCGCCGTGAAGCAGGAGTCGCGCGGCATGGTCATCACGCTGTCCGGCTCGGTGCTCTTTGCATCGAACGAATCAACGTTGCTCCCGAGCGCCACGCTCAAGCTAAACGACGTTGGCGACGCTCTTATCAAAGGCAATCCCGACGCGAATATCACGATCGAAGGACATACCGATTCACAGGGTCAGCGCCAATACAACATGGATCTCAGCCTAAAGCGAGCAGACGCCGTAAAGGTGCAACTCGTCGCGCACGGCGTTGCGGCTGACCGTATCAAGACGGTGGGTATCGGACCGGACCGCCCGGTTGCCGACAACAAGACGGCCGAAGGGCGCGCGAACAACCGGCGCGTCGAGATTATTGTCGAACCGTCGAAAAAGTAGTTCCCTAGAACATTTCAAAAAGAAAAGGGTCATTTGCGTCAAGATGCAAATGACCCTTTTGTATTGTTTTGGAGGGCCGGGGAGGACACCGGCCGTTTCATAGCCTCGTCATTGCCATCCGAGCTTGCCGGCAATTTGATCTGCCATGTAGACGGCGATGCGTTCGTGGTATTCGTCGTCACCGTGTCCATCGCAGGCCGTGAGCTCGTCGTCGGTGGATGGGGTGGGGTCGACGAAGTAGACTTTGGCATCGCCCGCGGCGTTGCGCTCGTCCACCACGGTGTGAAGGCCCGTCTCGACGTTGGTGCGCCGGCCGTAACCGGGCGGATAGGCGTCGGTGAGCACGGCGTACGCCATGAGGAAGATGCTCGTCTGCGGGTACTGGGTGCGGATGGTATCCGTCAGCTCGCGCACCTTTTCGGTAAACCCGTCGAGTGGTGCAGGCCCCGGGTCGCAATTCGGCGTCGACGAAGTGCATCCTTGGCCAATGTTGTAGTCATTGCCGCCAAGTGACACGATCACGGCATCCGGTACGTACGAATTCAAATCGAAGGAGGAGGTCCAATCGACAGGATTCGACCGCGGATAAAGAACGCTTATGATCTCGAGATCGGGCCGCCAGATATTGTAATAAAAGCCTTTGCCACTGAAGACCGTGGCATTCGATTCGGCCTGGAGCTTCTGCGCGAGACGCTCGCCCCAAGCCTGACGGTAGTTTGCATTGTGCGCCGACCAGTCCGGACCCGGCAGGCACGTGCCGGTCACGGATCCCATGTAGCCGAATCCCGATACGTCCGAGTCGCCGACGATTTCGATTCTCCGCTTGAGATGCAAGGGCGGCGGCAGAAGCGTGCCGCCTGCGAAATCGAATCCGAGGAATTGCGTCGTACCGTTTTGTCCCTCGCTCCGCCGGTAGATTTCCACCTTGTGCGTGCCCGGGGAAAGATTCGACGCAAGCGTGTACGTGTTGTCACCTGCGATCAGGATGAGCGGGCTCTCGATGTCGTTCCACTGATCGTCGATCGCAACGTCGTATTCGCTCGGGCCTGAATCCAGCACAGTCTCGTTCATGCGAACGGAGATGCTTGGCGCATCTTGGACGTTGGCAAGGATGTGGATGCCTGGCCAGCCCATCACGGGGCCTGCGGGATCGCGATCGTCAACGCGTCCGATGATCTGTACGGCGGGTGGGCCCGCATCCTCCGGCGGCTCTGACGGTGCGGCGTCCCCTCCGCCATCTGTGCCACTCCCAGCGTCGGTTGGTGTGGAGGGATCGCTTGGAGCGGTCGGTTGCTCGGGCAAAGGAGCGGTGGTCGAGCCATCGTTCGTCCCTCCACCTTGACATCCAGAGACGAGCGCGAGAACAAAAACTGCCGAAGCGGCGCGGGCAATAGAGATCATAAAAAATATCGACTCCTCGGACGCGAGCGTAAGTCCACCATCGAGCCTCGCAATGCGACGACGGAATCGACGAGCTGTGTGAAGCACGTGTGTTTCGCGTCACGCTTCGGCTCGGACGCAGTAGGGTCGCGCCGTGGTCGACCCTTCGCAGACCGAGATCGCCATCGAGGGCGAGGTCGAGCGCATTACCTTCGAGAATCGCGATTCGGGTTTTCGCGTCGTCAAAGTCATCGTCGAAGGTCGCCGCGGTCCGCTCACGATCGTCGGTGTCTTTCCCCAAGTCGCGGTCGGTGCGCGCGTGCGCGCTCGAGGAATCGTCGAGGTGGATCGTCAGCACGGCGAGCAGCTCCGCGTCAGCAGCATGACCGAACTCGTGCCGACCACGCTCACGGGCATCGAGAAATACCTTGGCTCAGGCCTCGTCAAAGGGATCGGCGGGCGCACCGCGCAGCGCATCGTCGAGCACTTTGGTCTCGAGACGTTGAAGGTTCTCGACGAACAGCCTCATCGTTTGGATGAAGTCCACGGGCTCGGGCGCACGCGCATCGAATCGCTTCGCACCGCGTGGCGAGAGCAGCGTGCGATTCGCGACGTGATGGTGTTTCTACAGGCGCACGGCGCAAGCCCGCAGCTCGCGACGCGCATCTTCAAACGCTACGGGCCGAAGGCCGTGAGCATTGTCTCGCATGATCCCTATCGTCTCGCGATGGATGTGTGGGGCATCGGTTTTCGCACGGCCGATCGGATCGCCGCGTCCATGGGGATTGCGAACGATTCGATGGTCCGAATGCAGGCGGCGCTCCTGCAAGCGCTCCGCGACGCGACCGAAATCAGTGGTCATTGCTACGTCGTCGCGGGCGATCTCACCTTTCGCGCGGCGAAATTGCTTCTGCCTGAAGCCTCCGAGCTGCACGCGGAGATCACCGAGCAACTCGATCGCGCGCTCGCGTCGCTCGTCCGAGGCGGCTACGTCGTCGCGGAGCGAGCCGGCGAGCTCACACGCGCGGATGCGGACGCGCTCTGCCGAGCGGCCATCTACGACCCGCGGATGCACGCGACCGAAACTCGTCTCGCAAGACGCTTTGCAGAACTCGCTTGCGCCAACACCGCATGCTTGCCCGGAGTTGCGCAGGCGATCGCCGAGTTCGAAAAAGATTCAGGCACCGTGCTTGCCGAGGAGCAACGTCACGCGGTCGACGAGGCTGCACGCCGTCCGCTGCTCGTCATCACGGGTGGCCCTGGCGTCGGCAAGACGACGATCGTCAAAGCCGTTCTCAGTGTGTTCGATCGCGCGAGGATCTCGACGCGTCTCGCTGCGCCCACGGGCCGTGCTGCGAAGCGCATGAGCGACGCGACCGGGCGCGACGCCGCTACCTTGCATCGGTTGCTCGAATTCGATCCGAAAACGAGTTCGTTCAAGCGCGATGCGAGAAAGCCCGTCGACGCAGGCGCCATCGTCGTCGACGAGAGTTCGATGGTCGACGTCAGAATGGCCGACGCTCTCGCGCAGGCCGTTGGACCGGGCACGCGGCTCGTGCTCGTCGGTGACGTCGATCAGCTCCCGAGTGTGGGGCCAGGTTCGGTTTTGCGCGACGCGATCGACTCCGGCATCGTGCCGTGCGTGCGCTTGTTCAAGATCTTCCGGCAGGCCGAGAAAAGCCTCATCGTACGCAATGCGCACCGGATCAACGCTGGTGAGCTGCCCACGGTTGCCGAGGCAGGCGACGGCAGCGCGGATTTTTTCGTCATCGACAAGCGCGATCCGGACGAGGCGCGCAAAGTGATCCTCGAGCTCGTGACGCGCCGTATTCCTCGTCGTTTCGGGCTCGATTCCGTGCGCGACGTGCAAGTCCTCACGCCCATGAACCGCGGTCCCGCAGGTACGATGATCTTGAACGAGGAGCTCCAGTCCGCGCTGAACCCAACGGGTATTTCCATGATGCGCGGTCGTACGGTGTTTCGTATTGGAGATAAGGTCATGCAACTCCGAAACGACTACGACCGCAACGTGTGGAATGGAGACGTCGGCGTCGTATCCTCGATTTCTGAGGGAGACGAGTCGCTCGTCGTCCGTTTCGAGGATGGTTCGAGTGCAGCGGGTGGATCCCGCGACGTGGTTTACGATGGCGGCGCACTCGACGAGCTCTCGCTCGCCTACGCAACGACGATTCACAAATCCCAAGGAAGCGAATACCCAGCGGTCGTCATTGCACTCCTGACATCGCACTTCGTGATGTTGAATAAGAATCTCGTCTACACGGCCGTCACCCGCGGCAAGCGCCTCGTCGTCCTCGTCGCCGATGCGCGCGCTCTCGGGCTCGCGCTCCTGCCGCGCGACGTGGACTCGAGCAGCCGTCATGAACGGCGCATGACGAAGCTCAGCGAAAGGCTTCGCGCGGTCGCTTGCGAGTGCATCACGGGCGAGTAGACTCAAAGACGAAGAATGCTCAAGCGTCTCCTCGTCGGCGTCGTGATCGGACTCGTCATCGGCGGCGTCGTGGCTGCCGCCCTCGTGGAGGGACTCGGGATGCCGTTTTTCGCGAGTCCGCTGATCGCCTATGTCGCTGCGGCCGTGACTGGAGTGCTTACCGGACTCGTCGCCGGCAAGCCGATCTGGTCATCGGACGGGGCTGTGGAAGCCGGGCTCAAAGCTTTCTTTGGCACATTGCTCGCGCTTTTCGGCATGTTCGCGCTGCGCCAATGGACGCATATCACGGTCGATCTCAGCGCGCTCAAAGCAGGTACCGGTCAGCTCGGCGACTTGCCCGCAACCTCATTACCTTTGATCGCAGTCGTACTCGCGGGCTTTTTCGAAGCCGACAACACGCCCGCATCGGACAATGGCAAAAGGGGTGCGAGCGCAAGTGCCATGAAGCGCCTCGGCAGCAAAATGCGCGTGGCTGACGAAAACGCAGACGACGAGGACGAAGTGGAGTCCGCGCAGAAAAAAGGGAAAACTCGTTAGACCGTTTTCAAGTTGACGCCCCGCCGATGAGATCGCGTCAAATCGAAAGCGGTCCCTTGCGCTGATGCCAATGGTTGACGGCGGCTCGCTCCTCTTCGGACAAGCCGTACATCGCGGCCACGAGCTCGTCGAGCTCCTTTCGACTCCTCTGGCCGTGTGTCATGGAGAATTGTTTGCCAATGTCACAAAGGCGGGAGCCCCAGATTCCAAGCCCTTCTCGTGGGATGGGAATCGAGCGAAGATGGCTGATCTTGACCTGCGGCATGATGGGTTGCCGAGCGTCGCGGAAGCGCTGATAGTGAAGCCATCGAATCAGCGCAGAATTTAGGAGAGCCACCGTTGCGGGGGCAGGCCAGTCATGAAGCTCGAATGCGGCGAGCAGTGAATTTCGGAAAGCCAGCCCGTCGGACAGTGCTGCAATTGGATATCGAGCGGTCTGACGCACGACCACGCGAACGTTCGCGAACTCTTCGACGGAACGGATTCGATTCCCGAGAGCCGCGCGATCGACATGAATTCGTGGCGGCAGAAGCTCGAACTCACGGACGTCGGTGCCCTCACGAATGGGTGTCGTATAATTCGCAGTCTTTTCTCGTGATTCGATAAAATAATCCGTCCATGTCTTGTCGGATTGAATGCCGCGATCACCGAACAGCTCCGGCGGGACCGTGGGCAGAGAAAGAAGGCGCCGGAGAAGGCTGCGATCCACGGGGGTCAGTTCCGGACGCGCCACGGGCCATGGTTCGCCAGGTTCGGCGTCGCGCCGGCCTCCCTCCGAACGCCGCGAGACGAGCGCCATGCAGGGTTGAGTGACCCCTTCGAAACAACCTTCGCCGAAATCCGTTAGCTCCCCGGTAAACTCGCAGAGACGATCGTGAGCGGCACGGGTCTTCGCGTAGCCGTCGAGTTCCGCGAGGGACGATGGAAGGACGAAGCATAGGGTTCCGCCAGATCTCAAGACTCTCGGGATCACGCTCGCAAAAAGACCATGCGTTGTCCGATAGTCGGCAAAGGCCTCGTAGTTGGCATTGTAGAATCGCCTGACACCCTTCGGGAGGGGCTGCGCCGCGCGTCCGGCATGCGCAATCCACGGCGGATTGCCAATCACCACGTCGAAACCGCCCCTCGCGAAAACCTGTGGAAACTGCAAGTGCCAGTGGAAGAAGGCATGACGCTGGGCGAGCTCGGTCACCGTTTTCAACATGAGCGCGGACGGTTCTCCCAGGCGATCGCGGAGCTGTCGCCATGCCTCGTTGGTCGGCGCGGCGTCCGAAAGATGGCCCGGTACTTTTGGCCAGAAGAATGCCGCGCACCATGCGTCGGCAACGATCTTCTGATGACGATATTCAGGCGAACGGAGGATTCTGTCCCAACCCTCTTCCTTTTTCGCGAGTGCGGAGGCGTTCGTATCACTCTCCTCATCGAGGTCCGACATGGCTCGTGTGACGGTTTGCGCCTCTCCCGCCGCCTCCGCGGTGACCTGCTCTTCGACCGCGTAAATCCTATTTCGCTTCTTCAGCGTACGCGCAACGCTCTTGTCCTCGCCCTCCATGGCATCCCACGCCATGTCCGGAATGCCCTTCGCCATCCGCTCCGGTGTGGCACCGAGGAGCGCGTTCCCGTGTTGAATATGCGAATCGAGAAATGTGAGTGGCAGTCCCTCCTCCACGGCCTCCATCCACAGACCGACTTTGCACAGCTCGATGGCCATGGGGTTTGAGTCGATACCGAAGATGCACCGCGCAAAAACCTGGCGTAAGGCGTGTCGGTATTCGGCATTCGACGGTGTACCATTCGCTTGGAGGTGCGCCACGTGCGCGGCGAGCCTGCGTGCGGTCGCGAGAAGAAAGTGTCCCGACCCACATGCCGGATCGACGATTGCCAAACGAAGCAATGCTTCCACTGCGTTGTCCGGGTGGTTCGCAATGGTATCGGAAATCATGGGTTCGAGTGCGCTGTCGAGCAGCACTCGCACGAGGCTCTCGGGGGTGTAGTAGCTGCCCGTGGCCCTGCGTGCATTGCCTTGCGGTTCGCCAACTGCGAAGTTGAACTGGCGCCCATCTTTTACAACTTGAGGGACGAGTTCGAGGAGGCTTTCGTAGACACTACCGAGCTCCTCGGGCCCCATATCGCGCCAGTTCACGCGCGAAAGGTTGTCTCCTTCGCGCAGCCACGCGAGCTTGAATACAGCTTCGAGCAGCGCGCGGTTGTCGAGTTTGCTGGCATCGAGCGCTGCACATTGTGTTGCAGCGAAGATTCCTGCAAGCGCGGGCAGGCCGAGGCGCGGCTCGCCGTCAGCGAGACCGCGGCATACGATTTTGGTGGCTTCCCAGAGATCAGAGAAACAGTCATGAATACCGCGTTTCACCGAGCGCTCGCGAAGGCGCCGGAGTCCGTAGCCGCGTGCATAGAGTGATTTCACCGCGTCGCTCGTTCCGCTTGGATGGAGGAGGGTGCGCTCTTCGACCGTGAGTACGAAGATGAGCCTGTAGACGAGCCGCAAAAGTTGATTGAAATACTCTTTCGTCGACAGCGAGCCGCTCTGAAGAAGGGCTCGCAGCGCGGTGTTGCCGGCATGCGCGAGAAATCCTTGGCCGAGCGCAACGAGCGCGTCTTCGACACCACGTCGCAAGTGCACGCGTGCACGCGTGCCTTGTTCGCGACCTCTGGTGCGCCACGCCTCGAGCGCGCATTCGGTGACGGGCTCTCCTTCGCGACCGAAGCGTGTCTCGTGGCAGAGAAGCCAGAGCACGGCGAAGTCGGCGTAGCGTTCCTCGGTGAAAATGCGCTGAAGGTCCGCTGCAATCCACGCGGGACGCGTGAGGCTCGCGTTGTCGCGCACGATGCGGAGCACGGAGCCGTTGCTGACGATGCCCCAGAGCGCCTCCTCTTTTGCATTCAGATATTCTTGGGCGAGGCCGAAGGCGTTGCGTCGACGGCTGCCGTCGCCGAACGAAGGCGAGAGCGCGTCGAGATCGCGGTCGGCCGGCGAAATGACGACGGGTACGCGACCGTCGAGTGCGGCGTGACCGATCGGATACGTGCGTTCTCGGAGGATCGCCGGCTCGACTGGGGCGAGCGTCGTAAAGCCGAACGAATCGCGAAGAAATGCGAGCACGAAACGCTCGGAGACGGCCCGCGGGTCCGTCGTTTTTGCGTTGCGCGCGGATATGAAATCAGCCCAGTGTGCCTGTGCGATGCGCCAGCAGCGGCCAATCTCATCGCGCAGGTGGAGTCCCTTTTGGATCCGGTAATCTGCTTCGGTTTGTATTCCAGCCTGAAGTTGAGCGACCGTTGAAAGCCATTCGGGCGACAGCAAGCTGCCTTCGATGCAGAGCGCTTCGAAAGCAAGTTGGGCCTTGTGCCCTTTCGTCTTTCGGGGACCCGCCATGTTCAATCGCCGGGCGGCACTCGTTTCGGTAGCAAAACGAAAAGACCGATAATGTCCGCCGGAAGAAATGCCTTCACGCTATAGCGGCCGAGCGCTTCGGAGGCTTCGCGAACGCGGCGGTGATCGGCGAGGAGTATTTGCGCACGCCGCTCGGCGAAAGCGGAGAAATCCGACATGCGAGCGTCGAGCTGGCCAAGTGCCTGGGCAATCTCACGCTCGCACACGTAGGGCGGCGGATCGGAGACGGGACTTGGAGAGAGAAGCGCGAGAGCATCCGGCCCTTCGATTGCGCTCGACTCCTCTGTCCACGCGATGGCCGTTGCTTCCTCGACGAGGAGCGTCGTGGCACGGCGTGCGCGCTGCGACGTGAGCTGGTGGCGGAGCCGCACCAGAGCCACGAGCGTGCGCGACGTATTTTTTTCGCCTACCCAGCAACCTACGCGCCCGACGACGCCCGCGTCTTTCATGTCGGCGTTCGCAACACCAGCAAGCGTGCGCTCGAGCAACGTTTCAGCCAGCACGGAGACGAGGGGGTGACTGCGTTGCACGGCATGGCAGCGAGGTGCAGGCGGATAATCGAAGTCGATGAGCAACGTGCCCTCTAGCCCTTCTGCCTCGAGCCGTTCGCGCACATCTTCCGCAAGCGCGGCGAGCGGCATTTTGAAGCCACGACCGGAGTTGCTCAAGGGTGAAAGCGCACCGCCGAGGCGCGCCAATGCGCGGCACGTGAAGCGCTCGACGTCCTCTCTGCTGCCCAGTGCGGCGAGGGACTTTCTCCATTCAGGCAACACGTCTTCGGGTTTGAGGCGGCGCTGCGCGAAGATCGTGCGATTCTTCTTTGCTTTCTCGGCCGCATCGAGCCACCGCGTCTCGATGGCCTTGGCCTCCTCCATCTCGACGAAAGAAAACGTCCGCTGACGCTCTTCTTCACGCTCTCGTTCGCGAAGCAAGACAGCCTTCATCAGCGCTTGGCTGAGCGCGTGCCCGTCGTCGGGCAGCGGCACGGGTACGCCGAGCTCCTCGCGGATCTTGTCCGCTTTCTTGATGATCACCTCGAGTACGGCGCCGTCGACCGGGTTGTTGGCGCCGTAGAGTAGCGTCGCGCGCACGACGGGGCTCTTCTGCCCGAAGCGATCGACGCGTCCTTCGCGCTGTTCGTGGCGTGTTGGGTTCCATGAGAGATCGTAGTGGACGACCGCATCGAAGTGGTCCTGGAGGTTCACACCCTCCGAGAGGCAGTCCGTCGCCACCAGGATGCGTCGCTCGGCATCGCCGAGTCGCTCGACTTTTTCCTTGCGCTCCTCCGAGGCTCGTTCGCCCGTGACGACGTCGACCGTGGCGCCGTTCACGTGCGAAGCAAGGTGCTGACCGACGTAGCGAGCCGTTGCGATGTAGCGGCAGAAGACGACCGGATTGAATCCCTCGTTCACGAGCTCGGTCACGTGCTCGATCAAGATCGAAAGCTTCGGATCATCCGCTTGGCGTGCGAGCTCCTCGGCCTGCTCGAGGAGTAGGGCGAGCTCTGCGCCATCCGAACCTGCGGACGGCTCAACGTCGTCGTCCGGAAGTGCGTCGTCCGTGCCGTCGAAGACACGCGCCGCGACGTCGTTCTCAGCGGCTTTTTGTTTGCAATCCGAACGCGTGCGCAACGCTTGGACAGCGGCTGCAGGACTCGACGCCACGCAGCGCATGAGAGCGAGCGTGCTCCAAAAATCGAGACGCTGCTCCTTCGTGTCTTTATCCGCATCCGCCGCGCGCGTGACTGTCGCGCAGTAGTCGAGCACGGCGTCGAAGAATCGTTCCCAGCGGCCCGTGAGTCTGTACGTCAGCTCCGTGGTCTCGCGGCGTGGAAAGAGGTTGCCTTCTTTCCATTCGGCGATGTCCGGGCGCCTTCGTTGGACGAAGTGGGCGGCAAGGCGATCGCGAAGTTTCTTGTGCGAGTCACCCGTAAGGTTGCAGAGTGCAGCAAAATCCGGATGAAGAAGTCCAAGGAGGCGATAGTACGCTTCCTCGTCACCGCTGTGCGGTGTCGCCGTGAGCATGACGAGGTGGCGCGCTCTGCCGTGGACCTTCGACTCCTCGCTGACGAGGCCCTTGAGTAGTTCGTAACGCTGGTGGCGACCTTGGCCGGCACCTGCGCACGTGTGCGCTTCGTCCACGATGACCAGCTCGGGGCACGCGCGCAGAAACTCTGCGCGACGTCGCTCGCTCTTGATGAAGTCGAGACTCGTGACCGTGTGCGCGTGCGCCGTGAAGATGCTTTCACTAGGTGGCAAGTTGCGCTCGAGGCGCGCAGCGCTCGTGGCGGTCACCGCAACGGGCCGCAAGTGGAATCGACCTCCGAGCTCGGTGACCCACTGATCCACGAGGTGCGGCGGACAGAGCACCGTAAAGCGCTCGACGTCACCGCGATCGAGGAGCTCGCGAACGATGAGCGCCGCTTCGATCGTCTTGCCGACGCCGACGTCGTCCGCGATGAGCAGCCGCACCGGATCGAGCTTCAATGCCATGAGCAGCGGCACGAGCTGGTAGGCGCGCGGCTCGATGGCGATCTCACCGAAGCTGCGGAAGGGACCTGCGCCGCGGCGAAGGGAGAGCACGAGTGCATCGCGCAGGAGCAGGGCTGCATCGTGCCCGGCCTTCTGCGTGGGATCAAGCAACGAAAAAGTTGCATCTTCGACCGGGGTGGATTCGAGCGCGAGATGGATGAAGGTCTGATCTTCTTCGGAGCCCAGCACTGGACGAACCCGAAGCACCTCCGCGTCGCTGCCGGCGAGCACAATCCACTCGCGATCGCGAGCGCGCACCAGGCTGCCGGGACTCCACCGCGTACCCGGGGGCGTCGACATCGGGACTGGAGGGTACCCGAGCGCGGGACCGTCGAAAAGGGCGGGAAGGATATGTGGCCTGTCTCACGTTCGATTCGTCGCGTCCTCGAGTGCTGCGGCCGGAAGGAAGGCTTCGATCTGTTCGACCTTTGCTCGATACCGACCGTCCGCCGTTCGGTCGAGAAGCCCTTTCTGCAGAAGTGCATTGACGTCGCGGACCACGGTTCTCGGGCTTATCTTCGCGTAGGCCTGCGCAACGCGTGCATTGACTCTCGACAACTCGCTCTTTGCGACAGGAGTTGGCTGCTCACTTATCGCGAGCACCAAGTACCTTTGGCGTTTCCCTGTCGCGCTCTCGTCGTTTTGAAAGAACTCGTGAACAAAGTTCCTCCAGATGATGTCGAATTGCTGATTACGAATCGTGTCAATCTGCTCGCGTAGCCCGTCGACGAATCCTTGCACGGCATAATGGATGAACGGAATCACGTCTCCTTTGGATTTGCTCGCAGCGTCGAGCTGACGGTAGTACTCATCACGCGTTTCATTATAAAAATTGCTGAGCACGTGTGCTGCTGGCTGGGGCATTCCGGCGTTTGCAAGAATTTCGAACTCGAGCAGCCGAGCCGTGCGTCCGTTGCCATCCCCAAATGGATGAATCCACGCAATATACAAATGAGCAAGGATGGCTTTTAGAATGGCAAAGACCGGCCTGAGCTCTGAACGACGGTCGTTTTTTCCGAAGTCAGGGCCGTTGAGCCACTCACACAATTTTTCGAGCAGATACTTGCAGTCTTTTGCTGGAGCACCCCGGTATTGGGCAAGCCCGACGGAGTGTTCGCGAATGCTGCCTGGCACAACATCCTCTCCCCGTGGAAGGCCGTGAAGCGCTTTCTCATTGAATTCACAGATTCGGTCCACGGTGATCTCGTAACGCCCGCGTCGTTCGAGTGCGCGCGACCACACCTCGTTGCATGCATCGAGGATGTTCTGCACCTCCGTGCCGAGATACTCCTTCGAGGGGGGAAGCCGTAGCGTGCCCTCAATCTGTTTCATCACTTGGTCTTCCGACAGCGTGTTGCCTTCAATCGCGGTGGTCGCACGAACACCGCGCGCCAGATAGAGCTGATTGAGTTTCGTCGCCGTCGAAGGCCGAAGCGACGACCGTGCGATGTGGCCAAGCTTGGATCTCGCCTCACCGAGCAATAGCCACAAGATTGGCGGCACCTTGTCCTGGTTGATCCGGTAGGTGATCCATGGATGTGTCCCTTCGTATGTCCTCATGGTTGTCCTCTATCATGACGCATGAATATCGCATGAAAAACGTGCAATTATGCCGCTTTCAGGCCATCAATGACCGGAGATTTGACCATCCTCGTGATCGCAAGATTGGCGCTGCGTAGTCCCTGGTCCGTTGCTTGAAGTGCCTTCCTATCCCGGCTAACCACGGCGTCATGCAAGCCGCTCGCGACGTTCTTCGCATTGGTCCCCGTACGTTCTCGAGCCGCCTCATCGTCGGCACGGGCAAGTACAAAAGCGTCGAAGAGACCGAGATGGCCGTGGACGCCGCAGGAGCCGAAATCGTCACGGTAGCTCTGCGCCGCGTCGACCTCGCGGACAAATCGAGCGGCTCGCTCATGAGCATGCTCACCCGGCGCGCTCACGTTGGAGAGGCTCGCAAGGGAGATCTCGACTCCGCCGCGGGCACGGTCAAATGGACGATCTTGCCGAACACGGCGGGGTGCTTCACGGCGGACGAGGCCGTGCGCACGCTGCGTCTTGCACGCGAGCTTGGCGTCGCGGAGCTCGTCAAGCTCGAAGTCATTGGCGATCCGAAGACGCTCTATCCGGACAACGAGCAGACGCTCGAGGCTGCGAAGATCCTCGTCAAGGAAGGCTTCACGGTTTTGCCTTATTGCATCGACGATCCCATCGTATGCCGCAAACTCGAAGACATGGGGTGCGCCGCGGTCATGCCGCTTGCCGCGCCGATCGGCAGCGGCCTCGGCATCCGCAATCCGCACAACCTCTCCATCATTCTCGAACACGCGAAAGTGCCTGTCATCGTCGATGCCGGAGTTGGCACCGCAAGCGATGTGGCGGTCGCGATGGAGCTCGGGTGCGACGGTGTTCTCGTCAACACCGCGATTGCTCATGCCAAAGATCCCGTCTTGATGGCGCACGCGATGTGTGAAGGCGTATCGGCCGGACGAAAGGCGCATCTTGCCGGCCGCATGCCGCGAACACGATATGCCAACGCGTCGAGTCCCTTGGCGGGCCTCATCGAATGACGCGATTCGCGGTCGCCGGTGTCTTGCTTGCGTCGCTCGGTCATGCGCCGCTCCAGTGCAGTCGCGATCCGGGGCCGGAGCTTCGCACGGAGGACACCGCTGGCGATGCACTCTACAAGCTTGCGCAGAACTTCCGTGCGAAGGGCAACGACGCCGCCGCGCGCGAGACGTTGCGCTTCCTCGTCGAGCGCTATCCGTCGAATCGTTTCGCACCGGCGGCGCGCGACGAGCTTGAGGATGCTGGAGTGCCGTCGAGCAAGTGACGTGTGATGTGTCCGTCGCCGCGCCTCATCCTCATTACCGATCCTCGCTACTCGCTCGCATGGATGACGGAGATCGTGTGCGCGGTGGCTCGTGCGCTGGAGCCGTCTGCTCTCGCCGTGCAATTGCGTGACAAGGCGAACGCCGAGCCGGATGTCATCGAGGCTGCGAAGGTTCTTCGTGCGGTGACGCGCGAGGAGCGCGCGATGTTTCTCATCAACGGACGAATCGATCTCGCGCGCGCCGTCGAGTCCGATGGTGTCCACGTTCCCTCCGGCTTGTCGATCGCCGATGCGCGCGAAGCGCTCGGCCGAGGGGCGTTCGTGACCGCGGCTGCGCACGACGATGACGACGTTGCGCGTGCATGCGAACAAGGCGCAGACGGCGTCCTCGTGAGTCCGATCTTCGCTACGCCCGGCAAGGGCGCACCTCGAGGAACCAGCGCGCTCACGCGTGCAGCACAGATCGCCTCGTGCTCCACGACACGCGTGCACGTCTATGCGCTCGGCGGCGTGGATGCTCGTCGTGTCGCGTCATGCGCCGAGGCCGGTGCCAGCGGAGTCGCAGTCATCCGCACTTTGTTCGACGCAGAGAGCGCGCAGGTTGCAGCTCGCCTCGCGCGCGCGCTGACAGCGCCGTTCGCGCTGTGATAACTTCAGTAGGTCATGGCAAGCTACGACGAGACCCTCAAGATCACGACCGAGATCCTGCAGAAGCACGTCGATGGCGGCCGTATCATCCGTCCGGATGATCATATCCAGAGCGACCTTGGTCTCGACAGCCTCGGTGTCATGGAGCTCGTCGCCGACATCGAAGACCGGTTCTCGATCACGATTCCGAACGACGCTCTCTCCAACATGGGCACCGTCGAAGACATTGCCCGCGCCCTCACGAAGCTCGCCTGACCGCTTTCGATTTGGCGCGATCCCTTCGTTGGGGCCTGCGGTGCGGTCCTCAAAGCCAGAACAGGCTATTCCGGTCCGCTCCTCGGCCCCGCCTCGGCCTCGCGCCAACTTGAAAGCGGTCTACCGACGAAGCGGGCCGTGCAGCCGCAAGATTGGCTACTCCTCCATGGGGCCGATCTCTTCGCCGGATAGAACGAAGAATGCTTCGCCGTACGTCTTGAGGTGCTCGATCGCGAGGTCCATGTCTTCTTGCGTGTGGCCGCGTGTGATGTTGACGCGCAAGCGCTCTTCTCCGTGTTTCACCGCTGGGTAGATGAGCGGCACCATCAGCACACCGCACTCGAGCAGTGCCACGTGCATGAAGAGTGTCTTGCGTTCTTCGCGGCACATGACCGGCATGATGTGCGTGTCGCTGGTTCCGAGCTCGAAGCCTGCTTTTTGGAGCTCGCCCCGGAAGTAACTGGCTTTCTGATGAAGCTCGCGCACCATCGCAGGGCCGTCGGTTTCGAGCATGTCGAGGATTGCCGAAGCGGCTGCGACGATGGGCACGGGGAGCGACGCGCTAAAGGTGAAACTTCGTGCGGTGTGTTTGATGAAGTCGACGACGTCGCTCTTGCCGAGCAGCACGCCACCGATGCCGCCGAAGGTCTTCGAGAACGTGGAGATAACGATCGGCACGCGCCCGGCGAGCCCCGTTTCTTCGATGATGCCCGTGCCGCGCTCACCCAGCGTGCCGGTGCCGTGTGCGTCGTCGACGATGAGGACCGCGTCGTGGCGCTCGCAGATTTCGACGAACTCCTTGAGCGGAGATTTGTCGCCGTCGAGCGAGTAGACACCTTCGATGAGGACGAGCGCGTTCTTTCGCTCGCGCGTTTTGAGAATGCGCTCGAGGCTCTTGGCGGAGTTGTGATTAAAAAAACGAACCTCGGGTTGGTGACCGGGGATACCGGCGGCGAGGAAGGTTCCGTCGAGGATGCAGGCGTGGCTGTACGCGTCGAGGATGAACGTCGTATCTTTGTCGGCGAGCGCCATGAGCGTTCCGACCATGGCTTGGTAGCCCGTCGTGAAGGTGAGGCAGCTCTCGAAACCGAACCACTTCGCGAGGCGCCTTTCGAGCTCGACGTGTTCGACCGTTGTTGCTTGAACGCGAGAACTCGATAGTCCACATGCGTACTTGTCGACAGCGGCCTTTGCGGCGGCCTTCACCTTCGGATGGTTCGTCAAACCGAGGTAGTCGTTCGAGCTGAAATTGACGATGGGTTTGCCCTCGATGGTCGTGTGCAAACCTCCGGTCTCGAACTCGCGATAATACGGATAGACCTGTTGGTCCTTCGCCTTGTGAATTCGGGCCATTTCCGCGCGTGCTCTTTCGTCAACAAAACTCATTTTGCGATCTTCTCTCACGAAGGGGTTTGCACTTCCACCCTACTTTTTAGACCGCTTTCAAGTTGGCGCGAGGCCGAGGCGGGGCCGAGGAGCGGACCGGAACAGCCTTGCTTGGCTTTGAGGACCGCACCGCAGGCCCCAACGAAGGGATCGCGCCAAATCGAAAGCGGTCAGCGGGGGCGGCGGACGACGACGGCAGACGCGTTGCCGTAGTAACCCACAGTTGTCACGAGCACGTGATCGACCACGGCCGGCGCTGCGCCGCGAACGAGCGGAGTGACGGATGCGCCGTCGAACCATTCGAGCACGGAGACGATGCCCATGGTGCCACCGGCGCCGAGCGTCTCGCCGAAGATCCGCTTTGGCGCCGTGATCGGCACATCGCCCAGCACGCTCTCGATGGCCGCGAGCTCCTGATCGTCGAATTGCGCGAGCCCCGAAACGCTCGAGGCGACGATGTCGATATCTTTCGGCGTGAGCCCGGCGTCGGCGACCGCCAGTGCAATCGCGCGCGCGATCGCTTCCCGCGACGCAAAGAGCAGCATGCTGCTCTCGCCTTCGGGTGCGACGAACGACGTGCCATAACCGACGATCTCACCGAGCGTGCGAGCCGAGCGCGCCCTGGCGCCCTCGATGGTTTCGAGCGTGAGGAATGCGGCGCCCTCGCTGAGGTTCGTCTCGACCACGGGGGATGCACCGCGTCCGCGGATGCCGAGTTTCTCGAACGCGAGAAACAGTGCTTCGCTCATTGCTTCGCCGCCCCCGGTGAGGATCGCCTCCGCGCGCCCCGTTGCGAGGAATATGTCGGCGCACGCGACGGCGTCGAGCCCGCCGCAGTTGCCGTCGGAGACGGTGACGTTGAGCGCGCGAAGATCCTCCCAGATGCTCACGTACCCGCTCGCGCTGTTCGAGACGGTGTTCGGAAACTTTGCGGGGTTGATGTAGCGCGCGTCCTCGAGCTTCGCGATTCGATCGAGCTCGGTGATCGCTTCGAGACTGCCATAGGCGTTCGAGCAGCAGAGGCCGACGCGCTCTGGCGAGAGCGCAACCCACTGGTTGTCTTTCTTGATGTTTGCACTATGCAACGATAGGCGCGCAGCCACGATAAGCAGCTTCGTCAGCCGGTCGAGCGTACGAAGGCCTTTGCTTCCAAGGTGCGCGACGGGATCGAACCCGGGGACTTCGACGACGTGCGCGTTCGGGTATTTCGCAGCCTCGAAGCTCGTAATCGCCTTCGAGGCTTGTGCAATGCGACCCTCACGAAGAGCGGGGAAGACCTCTGCACCGGTACCGAGTGCGCACGTGATTCCAACGCCGGTGATGGCACGAGGATTCATGGATTAGGATCTCTTGCTGTGATTCACGCCGCCTGGGACGCGGGCGGCGGAGGATCTGGCAACTTGTATGGTTTCGCAAAACACGTGACGGCGTTGTATCCGCCAAACGCGAGCGAGTTATTGAGCACGACGTCGTGCGCTCCGTTGCGCGCTTGGTTCGCAACCACGTCGACGTCGCATTCTGGATCGGGCGTCTCGTAGCCGATCGTTGGCGGGTAGATGCCCGTCTCGAGCGTCATCATGCAGCCGACCGCTTCGAGCGCCGACGCTGCGCCCATGCAGTGGCCAAGCATACTTTTCATGCTCGAGATCGGCACTTTGCGATCGCCGAAGATCTCGCGCATCACCTTCGCTTCGGCCGCGTCGTTGTGACGCGTGCCGGTGCCGTGCGCGTTGACGAAGTCGACGTCGTCGGGGCTGATGCCCGAGCGCTCGATGGCCTGCCGCATGGCGCCGATGCTGCCTGCTGCGTCGGGATGCGGACGCGTGATGTGATACGCGTCGCACGTGATGCCGTAACCGCCGATCTCGGCGAGCAGTCGCGCGTTGCGACGGACGGCGTGCGCTTCGCTCTCGACGACGAGCATGCCCGCGCCTTCGCCGAGAATGAGGCCTTGGCGATTCAAGTCGAAGGGTTGGCACTTCGTGGGCGCCATGGCGGCGAGACGAACGAAGCCCGAGAATTGTAATTGCTGGAGCATCTCGGCGGAGCCTGCCACGACGACGTCGGCTTTGCCTGCGCGGATCATGTCCGCGGCGAGACCGAGCGCGTAGTTGCCAGCGGCGCATGCGCCGGGCAGCGTGAGCACGGAGCCTTCGGCGCCGATGGCGCGCGCGATGTGAATGGACAGGAGCGTGGAGCCGTACCTCGGGATCAGCGCGCGACGCACGCCCGACAGACCTTTGTGGATCCACGCGGCGTCGAGGTTGCCGAGAACATCGGCCTCGCCCATGGTGGTGCCAATCACGACGGAGGCGCGTGGGCCCTTGACGGCCGTGTCGGGAAGGTCGGCGTCGGTGATGGCCATCCGGGTGGCGGCGAGCGCCATCTGCGAGCAGCGCCCCATGCGCCGTGCTTCGCCTGCCATGAGGTGATCCTTGGGGCGGAAGCCTTTCACCTCGCCGGCAACCTCGCGTCCGAGGTTCGACACGTCGAACGCCTCGACTTGGGCAATGCCGCTTGTGCCCGTGCTCAGGGCCGAGAAGAACGCAGGTTTTCCGAGACCGATGGAACTGACGACGCCGACGCCGGTGATGAAGACACGCATGCAAACCTCGAGAGACCTTAACCCCCGAATGTCCTGATGCCTTGTCGGCGCTGCATTCGATTGTGAGATTGCAGCGGAGCGACCGTATTGTCAGGCTTGCGGAGGCCGTTATCAGACTCGTATATACCCCGCGCCGCGCAGATGCCGCAACGAAGGGGAACGCATTTTATCGCGGAAAAATAGTGCGATTCATCATATGGTTGAACCACTTTTATCTGCGAATAACACTTCGCTGCGCGACCTCTCATACGCATTTAGGCATTGATGTTTGGTGAATTGGTGTGCTTCCCGCCGAGTAGATCAGTGCACAATACATCGTTCCGAAGAGCGAATTTGTGTGGAAATTGCCTCGTCCGGGGCGGAACGCATCAAGGCGCCCTTGCCCGCGCGGAAGCGCGAATTGTTTGTTCGAGCCCCGCGGTGGCACTTGCATGCACCATGCAACGGACGGAATGGCATGGCTCGGCTGAGGCCGCGTAATTTACTTCACGGCCGAACGGCTGACGTTCTTCGCAGGCTCGATCGTTTTTCAACCTCGATCGCTCTCAGGGCTCGATCGTTCGCCAAGGAAGTGGCAAATGGCACTCACCAACTGAAGCGTGCGAGAGCGCGCCTGACGAGAGTAAAGCGAATACTCGCCGCTGAAAGAGGAACGCCATGTCGAACGTGAAGGAAGAATTGAGGGCTCTCATCGCCGAGATCGCCGAAAAAGACGAGATTCCGGATGACGTGACGTTCAAGGATCTCGGCATCGACTCGATGATGGGCGTCGAGATCGTTGCGGCGATCGAACGCAAGTACCAAGTGAAAATTGAAGACTCGGAGCTTCAGCAAGTGACAACGCTGAACGGCTCTGTCGATCTCGTGCAGAAGAAACTCGGTGCCGCCTCGACAAAAGTAGCGTAACGGCCCGCGTTCTTAGAGCCTCTTAGGGTGCCTGCGTGGTGGGTTCTTCGTGCGCGTGCGCGTGCAGTGTCAGCCGGTAGCAAACCGAGGCAGCGAAGATTCCGATCGCCAACCAGATGAACCACGGCAGCACAGAATTCGATGCGCTGGTCGTGGAGGTATCCGACGTGTTTTTGGTCTGTTGGATGATCACGGTTTGATCGGGCGACGAGCGGCGAAGTCCGTCACCGCCGATCGGACGGGGCGGTACTGCCGCCTCGTCCGGCGCGATGATCACGAGAGGCAGAATCGGCGGCATCGTTAACGCTGATCGATGCGTGCGTTGCCGATCGAACAAGAGGGTCTTCTCCGTGTCGTCGACATACGCATCGACAGGCGGATGGTCCCGGTTGACCGGTTGCGCGGCCTCGTCTGCGCGCGCTGCGGGTTGAGCTCTCGGCAAGTCCCGGGACATTTTTCCCAGGATCCAGCATGCGCCATTCCACGTCGTAACCCACTGAATTTGCGACGATTTGTGGTGTTTCATGGATCCTCGTCGACCCATGCGGTGGACATCGATGCCCCATCAGGTGCGACAGTACCGGAGACATCGAACGCCTGATATGAAACCCGCCCCATGCCGTCGCGATTCGAAAAGGTGCCAAGCGAGCTCGATTTCCCGAAGGAAGAGCGCGAAATCTTCGTGTTTTGGAAAGAGCGCGGCATCTTCGACAAATCGCTCGCGCAGACTGCGCAGGGTACGCCGTTCATTTTCTACGAGGGTCCGCCAACGGCCAATGGCATGCCTCACAACGGGCACGTTCTCACGCGCGTCATCAAGGACGTGTTCCCGCGGTACAAGACGATGCGCGGTTTCCACGTCCCGCGAAAAGCCGGTTGGGATACGCACGGCTTGCCCGTCGAAGTCGAAGTCGAAAAAGAGCTTCGCATTCACGGCAAAGCCGCGATTGAAGCGTACGGCGTCGAGCCCTTCGTCAAGCGCTGTATCGAATCGGTCTTTCGCTACACGACCGAATGGGAGGAGCTGACCGAGCGCGTTGCGTTCTGGGCCGATCTCGAAAGCGCGTATGTCACCTATCATCGCTCGTACGTCGAGAGCGTGTGGTGGGCGCTCTCCGAGCTCTTCAAAAAAGGGCTTTTGTACCAGGGCAACAAGGTCCTGTGGTGGTGGGCGCAAGGCGGCACGGCGCTCTCGTCGGCCGAAGTGGGTCTTGGTTACAAAGAGGTCGACGACCCGAGCGTCTTCGTCGCGTTCCCGTTGATCGATACGCCGGATGTGGCGCTCGCCGTGTGGACGACCACGCCGTGGACCTTGTCGTCGAACATGTACGCGGCCGTGAACCCTGCGTTCGAATACGCGGTCGTGCGCGGCGACGCGGACAAGGTGAAAGCCGGCTGGGCGAAGAAGGCTCTCGAGAAAAAGCTGGTGCTGGCTGCTGGTCTCGTCGACGAGGTTGCGAAGAAGCTCGGAACGACGCTGACGGTCGAGAAGAAGATCTCCGCGAGCGATCTCATCGGAAAAAATTACGCGCCGCCGTTCGACACGTTTGCGAGCGGCGCACCCGAAACCGCGTGGCGTGTCTTGTCCGCAGACTTCGTCGAGATGAGCGCGACGGGCATCGTGCACGTGGCGCCCGCGTTCGGTGAGGTCGACTTCCTTGCACACCGCAAGCTTTATGGCGCCGACGCACCGATCTTCAGTGCGGTGCGCCCCGACGGCACGTTCGGCCCCGAGATGGGCAAGTATCACGGCCGCTGGGTCAAGGATTGCGACAAAGATCTCATCGAGGATCTCAAGGGCGCGGGCGTCCTCATCCACCACGAGACGTACCGGCACCCGTACCCGTTCTGCTGGCGATCGGACAGCGATCCGCTCATCCAGCTTGCGAGACCGGCCTGGTACATCCGGACGACGTCGCTCATCGATAAGGCGATCGAAAACAATCGCGCGGTCAACTGGTTGCCCGACCACATCAAAGAGGGCCGCTTCGGCGATTTTCTCGCCAACAACGTCGACTGGGCGCTGTCACGCGAGCGCTATTGGGGCACGCCGCTCAACGTTTGGGTCAACGACAAGACCGGCCGCATGGAAGCGCCTGCGAGCACGCAAGAAATTCTCGCGAAAAACCCGAGTGCGTTCGATCATTTTCATGCAGCGAAGAAGGCAGATCCGAGCCTCAGCGAGCATCTCATCGTCCACAAGCCGTGGATCGATCAGGTGACTTGGCAAAACCCTGACGAAGAGGGCACGTACCGGCGCGTGCCCGAAGTCATCGACTGCTGGTTTGACTCGGGCTGCATGCCGTTTGCGCAGTGGGGCTTCCCGCATCAGGGCCAGGAACGATTCAAAGAGAGTTTCCCAGCAGACTTCATCACCGAAGCGATCGATCAAACGCGCGGCTGGTTTTACTCGCTGCTCATGATCGCAACGCTCGTCTTCGATGAAGAAATGCAGAAACGCTACGGCATCTCGCCCGTGCGCCCGCTGCCGCTTCCGTACAAGACGTGCATCGTGCTCGGTCACGTCTCGGACAAGGAAGGCAAGAAGGAGTCGAAGTCGAAAGGCAACTACACTCCGCCGGACGTCATTCTCGAGCGCGTGCAGATGGACTTTGCGGTGCTCGACGAAAAGGACGTGGACGGCGTGAAGGCCGAAGCCGGTGTTGCGTTGATTGCGCGCGAAGATCTGGAGGGGCTCGACCTCGCCGAAGGCTCGAAGATCAACGTCTTTCGTGCAGGCATGCCCGAGTCGGCGCGCGAGTTCGTCGTCAGATCGCACAAGAAGCTCCGAAGGCGCGTCGTCGTCCTTGCCGAGGCCGATCGATCCGTGCTCGCCGTCGCTCCAACGAAGACGAAGGACGTGCCCCCCGTCGGTGTCTTGCGTTTGTCGCCGGACGAACGGGTCACGCTGCTCGACTCGTCGACGGCTGCACCCGGTGCCGATGCGTTCCGGTGGTTCTTCTTTGCGTCGAGTCCTCCGTGGAGCGCCACGCGCCACTCGCTCACCAACGTGCGTGCGCTGCAAAAAGAGACGCTCGTGAAGCTGCGGAACGTCTATTCGTTCTTCACGATCTACGCGAGCATCGACGACTTCGATCCCTCGCAGAAGCCGCTGCCGGTGGATCGACGGAGTGAGATCGATCGTTGGATTTTGAGCGAGCTCAATCTGCTCACGCTCGGCGTAGCCACGGATCTCGACGCCTACGACGTCTACGCGGCAACCGGGAGGATCGTTTCGTTCGTCGACGCGCTGTCGAATTGGTACGTGCGGCGCTCGCGCGATCGCTTCTGGCGCACAGCCGATCCAAAGGACATCGACAAGCGCGCAGCGTACGAGACCCTCTACGCGTGCCTCGTGACGCTGTCCGGCATCATGGCGCCGTTCACGCCGTACCTCGCGGAGGCGGTGTATCGAAACCTCGTCGTCAAGGGACTCGGCGCGGAAGGTGCGAAGCAGCCCGAGAGCGTGCATCTTACACGTTTCCCCGAGAGCGATCCCAGACTCATCGATCGCGGTCTGTCACAGACCATCCGAGCCGTGCGCGATCTCGTCAGCCTCGGCCTTCAGGTCCGCACGCAAGCGAAGCTCAAAGTGCGGCAGCCGCTGTCGGTTGCAAAGGTGATCCTCGCGGATCCGAAACATGCGAGTCGCCTCGAGGCATATGCCGACATGATGAAGGACGAACTCAACGTTCTCGGTGTGGAGTTCGTGTCGTCGGCGAGCGGTGCCGACGAGTACGTCACCTATCGCGTCAAGCCGAACTTCCGCACGCTCGGTCAAAAGGGCATGGGCAAGCAGGCCCAAGATCTGAAAAAGACCATGGCGGCGATGACTCCGTCCGAGGCGCGTGCGCTCATCTCCGAGCTCTTTGCGAATGGCACGGCCACGGTGCACGGGACGGCCGTCGACAAAGAAGACGTCGAGATCGCTTTCGATGCAAAAGAGGGCTACGCGGCCGCAGGGGCACGCGTCGGCGTCGTCGTCGTCGACACGCGTTTGACAGACGAATTGCGCGATCTCGGCTACCTTCGCGAGCTCCTGAATCGATTGCAGAGTGCACGCAAAGAGATGGGGCTCGAGTTCACGCAGCGCATTGCCGTGGCTGTTGCGGGCACCGATCGCACGACACGCATCGCTCGCGCACACTCCAACATGATCAAGAGCGAGTGTCTCGTCGTCGATCTCTCGACGCCGTCCGTCACCCCAACAGGGGCGCCGCGTGAGGTCGATGTCGAGGGCGATCGCGTGCAGCTTTGGATCTCGAAAGCGTGACAATCGCCGAACCCAAGAGTGGTATACGTGCACGAAACGTCAGGCCGCGAGCGTGTGATTGTCAATGCGGCCGCAATTGGCAAAGACCCGAAGGGTGAAGCGAGTCATGGCAATTCGGTCGGGCGCAACGCAGGCGAAGACGAAAGAACTCGAGCCGAAGCGCCCGTCGGTTGCGCGAGCCGAGATCGTCGACAAAGCCACGCGTGCGCGCTTCGAGGCGGAACTCGACGCTGTGCTCAAACGTCGCCCCGCGAACGAGATCAAGCTCGCGGGCGCGCTTCGCGCCGTCGCCTCATTGAGCCCCGCTCTGCGAAACGCCGTTGCAGACGCCACCCAGACGATGGTGCGGCGCGGCTCGTACTCTCGTGAGATTTATGTCGCGTGCATTCGCACGCTCGCAGAGGCAGACGACCGCCGTGTTCCGGCGCTCCTCACAACTGCGCTTGCAGGTGACGACGCGGGTGGCAATGCCACGCTGAGCGCCGCGTCGTTTTGCAGAGATCCGTCGCTCGCGGCGTTGCTCGCCAAGCTTTCCGCAAGCCAGAAGGCTCACGTGTCCTTCGGAGCGGAGACGGCGCGCGTGTGTCGCGGCGAGTCGAATGGAGCGCGCTTGTCCGCGCTCGCGCCGATGATCAAGGAGAGCCACCGTATCGCGCTGTGCGTGGAGCTCTTCGTGCCGCTCGTCCGCGCCGTACCCGTTCCAATCCACATCGGTCCAGCGCTCTCGGTTCTCCGCGGGGCAGAGAGACACCTCGGCCGGTGGCTCGTGCTCGCCGAGATTGCGATGCGCTCGGGTGATTCGAGCGCGCTTGAAGAGGCAAACGAGAAAGCGCTGACGGGGCCCGGGAGTGCGCGTTCGGGCTGGTTGCTCGTGTCATGGGCGCTCGAACAAGCGCGCGCGAGTGTCCTGAGCGGCCCTCGTGGGCCCAACCAAGATGCTTCAATCGCGGTACCGCCCGCGCGGCCGACCGTGGAACTCGTTGCGCGCCTTTCGGATCGCCCGAGCGCGGATCGCGACACGACGTTTCTTTTTCGCATGGCGCGTGCACGTGCGACGAGCTGCAAACCGATGCTCGAGACACTCGCGAAGACGAGTCCGTTTCTCGACGAAGTCTCGATTCGCGCAGCGTCCTATCTGGCGCGCGATCACGGTCGCTCGGACATGAGAGATGCACTCGTTGGTTGCGCGAGGAACGCCAAACGCGACGAGCTCCGAGGTTTTGCAGTTGCCGCTCTTTGGGACACGGGCGACTCCGACGCCCGCCAGATCGCGCGAGATCTGAGCGACGAGCTGCTCACATCGCGAAGCATCTCGAACGTTGCATGGGGGGCGCTCGTTCGCGCGGCAAGCGCTGCGGGCCACCCATCTGCGAGCACAGGCGATGACATCGTTGCGGCCGAAACGCCGCTGCGGTGGGTGCAGCGGGGCTGGCTCGAATAGCTCCCGTCGCCGGCCTTCAGATCTGCTTCGCCCGCCTTCGTTGTTCGGCCTCCCCCCGTACTTCAAGTACGCCTCCGGCCTCGCGCCTCGGCGGGCTCGCATCTCTTTGGCCGGCTCGGTCCGCTACACACCAATGAAGAGGCGATGGGCGAAGTTGCGCTCGAGCCGCGCGCGAAGGACTTTGTCGGCTGCAAGTTCGATATCGTATTCGATGCGCTTGAATTCGAAACGTCGCGCGGTGGCATCGAACACCGTGAAGCTCGCGCGGTTGTCGAAGTCGCGCGGCTGCCCCACGGAACCGACGGATACGATGTACTTCTTGTCTGGCAAAAGGTCGAAGTCGGATGCTGGTAGCTCGTCGACGTTCGTGCGTGTGAGCTCGAAGACCTTGCAGAGATGCGAATGCCCAATGAGCGTGATGTGTCCGAGTTTGTCCCAAAGCGGAAGGCACTCGCTCGCCTGTTCGGGGGCGAAGATGTATTCGAATTCCTCGAGGCGCACGGGCGAGCCGTGGCAAAGCAGCATGTCCGCGTCGTCGAGTTTGTGTTGATACGGGAGGCCCTTCAGCCACTGCATGTTCTCTTGCGAGATCATTGCAGCGTGGACGTCGAGCGCGTGGCGCGCCGCTTCATAGTAATAGGAATAATCCATGCGCCTTGACACGGCGGCGTCGTGGTTTCCGAGGATGGTTGCCTTCGCAATGTCCCGCACCAGATCGGCGCACTCATTTGGCGAACCGCCGTAACCCACCGTGTCACCGAGGCAGTAATAGACGTCGATGTCCTCTTTCCGGTACGCATCGAGCACTGCGGAGAAGGCTTCTAAGTTTGCATGAACGTCACTAAAAACACCTATCCGCATGGACCCGCGAACAGGCTAGGCGTCCTGCGCTTCTAACGGAAGGTCCAAATCGAAAGCGGTATAAGAAGCCTCCACCATGGCGGAGCCCCCGAAGGAAAATGGCTTGAACGGCGCGCACCACGGCGCCAACGACCACGCGTTCGAACAAGACGACGAGCCTCTGCCTCCGCCGCCAAAGGTGATCGCCGAGCTCTGCGCGGCGTGCATGCGTTTCGTCGCAAGCAAATACAAGATCGCGCTCGATGGCGAGCCGGACACGCTGAGCCTCGTCGACCAATACGTTCGCGACGCACGCGACGCCGTCAAGGAGCGTCCTGAAAGCATCGATCTCGTGGCTCCGGCGATCGGTGCGTATCTCGGTGAAGTCATGCGCCAGCAGTTTGGCGCCGAGTGGTTTACGGACGGATCGTACGAGTCGTACCGACTTTACTTCACGAACGTTTATCTCTCGTTCAACCCGATCGGTATGGCGCGCGAAGCTCTCACGCGGGACGAGCAAGAGGGCTGGCATGCGCATTTCGAGATCGATCCCGGCGATCGCGATCTCATCGACGAGCGTCTCTCGATCATGCCCGACGTCGATGAAGAAGAGTACTACCTGCCAACGACGCGCTTTGACGTCGTCACGGTGATTGTCTCCACACTTCGCGCAAAGGCAGAACAGATGGGGCTCGGCGACGTCCGCTTCACACGAGATGACTACGATTAGAGGGATGACGTTGGCAGTCTCGGCACGACGGGTCCCCCGCCCGCGCGCAGGAAGGCGGGCTTTGCCGCCTGACGAGCACGGGCCGGGGGGACAGCGCAGCGAGCGAAGCGAGATGGCGCGGAGGGGGCTACCTAACTAACCCATTCCCACGGCGACGCCCGCGCTCGGATCGCCTTCGGCTTCTTCGATGCGCAGTTCGAGCGCCGGCAAATCGAGCTCCTCGCATGCGAGGATCGCTTCGAGCTTGATCGGGTTTGCGATTGCTGGCGGCTGCCCTGCGGTGAGAACCGCGACGGCGATGCTCACCGTCCACCGGCCGAGCGACGTCACCGTCAACCGGTTGTTCTCGCGGATGAGCGTCTCCTGCAGTGGATGGTAATCGAGCAAGCGCTGCTCGACGTCCGCGCCGAGAATCATCTGCGCCGTTCGGACGATGCGGTGAAGGACGCTGTTCCACGCCACGAGCATGTCGGCGCCTTGCGTGGCGTCCTCCATGACGTCGAGACCGACGGGCAAGTGCTCGATGCGCTCGAGAATGGAGTCAATCATGGCACCGCGCCAGAGCCGCCCGTGCTGGGGCGCGATGATCTCGACCGGGGGATCCAGCTTTCGTACCGCGGCCACGGCATTCGAGAGGGCGCGCTGCGTGGGCATGTACGCCTGATGAAATGCACGCATGCCGGGCCAGTCCGTTTCGTCGGCCCACAGTCCTTCGCCGCTCGAGGTGGTCACGCCGCCGAAGAGATCGCCCGAGAAGAGCACGCGCGTTGCGTGGTCGTAGAGCATCACGGCGCCGCGGAAGTGACAGAACGGACTCGGCACCGGAATCATGGTGTGGCCCGTTGGGAGGCGGAAGCCCTGCGCGAACTTGTCGAGATCGACGAAGCGTTCACGCGGCAGGTTGAAGTGCACGATGAGCCGCCAGGTTGCTTCCGACGAGAGGATCAGCGCCCGCGGCGCGAAGCGCGCCGAGATCATGAACGCCGATGATCCGACGTCGGGATCCTGGTGGTTGATGTGCAGGGCCGAGACCTTGTCGAGCGAGCCGATGAGCGAGGAGACCTTCGCGGAGACCACCGCAAAGTCCGAGCTCGATCCAGGATCGACAAGCAGGTTGAACTGCGCGGGATGACCTCCGGACACGTGCGGCCCGCGGAAGATCCGCAGGTACGGATTTGAGTGGAAGATGGCTTTGGGATCACGCTTTCCAACCCAGTACGTGTCTGGCGCAATCTCGACGGGATTCATCCATTCAGAGGCGGGGTTCTTAGGCGACGGCGCGTTGGACAAGGCGACCTCCGGAACTTTGGTGACGATCGTGCGGACGCGTGACGGTGCGCGAGGCGCGAAGTCGTTTCGAACGTATCGGAGTGCCTGGCGCATGCTTGCAGCCGTTTGGAAACGCTCGCGCGGATTGAATGCTAGCGCGCGATCGACCAGCTGAGTAAGCGATGAAGGGAGCGCAGGCGCGACTAAAGCGAGCGAAGGGGCCGGGGTCGTTGCTGCTCGCACAATGCTCTTTTGGGGATTGGCTGCGTCATGCACGACGCGGCCGGAAAGCAACGTGAACATTGAGGCGCCGAGAGCCCAGAGATCGCTGCGTGCGTCAACGGCGTCCCAGTCGCCCCGTGCTTGCTCGGGCGACATGAACCCGGGCGTGCCCATGGACCCCCCAAGGTGGGTCGCGTGAACCGACGACAGCGGCTCATCGACGCGAGCAAGCCCAAAATCCAGCACCTTCATGAACCCATCGCGGGTCAGAAACAGGTTGTCCGGCTTGATGTCGCGATGAATGACGCTCCGAGCATGTGCGGCACCAAGGATGTCGAGCACCGCATCCGTGCGCTCGACGACCTCACTCGCCTCGAGTTTTCCGCCCGCTGCCAGGGCGAGCCGCTCGAGCGTGTCGCCCTCCAACAGATCCATCACCAGGAACGCAAGTCCGTCCTCGGTGACACCGTCGTCGAGGATGCGCACGACGCCCGGGTGCGCGACGACGTTTGCAGCGTACCCCTCGCGCTGGAAGCGTTCCCGGACGGTGGCGTTGTTCGCGAGCTCGGGATACAGAATTTTAATGGCGGCCCGGTTGCCGCCGTTGCGGTGCGTTGCCGAATATACGGCAGCCATACCCCCCATGCCGATGAGCGCGTCGAGCATCCACGTGCCGGCGATCCACGAACCAACACGAGCGGCGCTTCGCCGCTCTGCTTCGTCAGGCGAGATCATGTTCGCGCCCCTACATGGTAGCTATGGTAGTTGAAAGGAGTAGACCGAAATCGCTGAAAATCACGTCGTGGAAGGCGCATCATCGACAGGTTTGCCCGGGCGTGCCCCGTACCCTCGGGGGTGTACGAGTCTCAAGTTTGAAGCATGTGACGCACGTATCACAGTCATTTCGCTACGGGCTGTCAACTTTGTGCCGCAAGCCCGGATAATTCATGACGCGATTTCTGCAGACGGCCGAGACCGCAGCGAGAAGGGCGCACGCCGCACCGCAGGACCGAGGCGTACTGTACGTACGCCGCAGGTCCGAGGAGCGCCGTACGCCCTTCGCAGCAAAGGGATCGGCTCGTCTGAGTGGAGTCGTCATGAATTATCCGGGCTAGGTCTTACTTTCCGCCATCGACGCCTCCAATCTGCGAGGTGCCCGGCACAATCTGAAGTGCCATAGGTGCGAGTGCGTCGCCAAGGAACGTGCGCCATTGGACATTGTAGCGTCCGTGGGGGAGGCCAACGATGACATCACGTGCGCCAGGTGCTGCCCACGCCACGGTGATGCCGTCGATGGTGACGATGCGAAGTTCGTCGGTTGCATTGATGATGGTGAGCCCTTCGGAGGTCTGGCCTGGGGCGGTCGGGACATCCCCCGGTCCCGTGCGAAACGCCGCGAGCTCTTGAGGGCTGAGCACGATCTGTGCGCCGTCGGCGCTGACAGGCGCCGCCGCGAACGCCGACGTTGCAGGTGGAACGAGGAGCGCGGACGTCGCGATGTCGTTCTTTTTTTGCACGCCGGTGATGTCGAAGGCGAGCGAGCCTTGACTCGTCCACCGAAGTTCGACGCGTACGGGCAGCTCATCGAGACTGCACACCTGGGTGCTCGGCGGAGCGTTCATGAGATCGAGCAACGCGCGGCAGAGAAGGATGCCGCCTTCTCCGAGATCCGGCAGGCGACCGACGTCGAAGAGTGCATGCGCGGCGCGCGTCGTGACTTCGACTCTGTGTGTTCGAATGCCGATGCGTTTGCCGCCCTGGCCCTTCGAGCTCACGTCCGCAGGGGTGAGCGGCGCTACATCGAGACGTCGCTCGCCAAACAGTGCGCGCAGCGCTCCGGGGCCGATCGGTCTGTACGTTGCGCCGCCGGGCCACACGACGACGTGGCCGAACCTGTCCGATCGTGCGCGGATCTCTGTTTCTGGTGGCAGCACGAAACCCTGCCCGAGCAGCGAGAGACGCATGCGCGACATACTGAGATCGATGGTGAGGCGAAGCTCCGTCTTCTTGCGCGCAGCATCGATACCTGCCGCGTTGACCTCCGGCGCGCGTGGCGGCCCCACGAGCTCGCTCTGCCGAAAAACTGCGGAGAGCGTGTAACCCGAGGAAGCGTCGCGCGCGAGCGTGTCGGGCGCGAGAGGAATGTCGCCGCGAATCGGTACCGGAAGCGGGCCGCCTTCAGGCATGACGATCGGCTGCGCAGCGCTCGACGGCGTCGTGACGTTGGCGAGGGGCGCCGGTATTGCGCTCGCTTGCGGGCTGGCGGTCGCGTCGGGTGCGTCCGACGTAGAGTTCGAAGGTTGGCAGCCGAGGAGCGTCGCGATGATCAGCGCGAACGCTTCGATCACGGTCCGTGATTTGAAAGCCGGAACTGTCATGCGCGGAGTCGCGCGTAGCACACGCGGCGACGATCACTACCGGCGACGATCACTACTCTTGCGCGGCTCTGGTCCGACGTAGCGGATGGCTTCGCTGGGGAGGCAGCGAAGTTCGTCGGCTCGTTGCATTGCGCCTTCGAAGGCGTGCGCGAGAAATTGTGGCTGAAGGAGGATTGCCGACAGCGCTCCGATTTCTTTCGGTAAGAGGCCCAGATCGAGGCACGCGGCGCCGATGGCGTCGAACGCACTCACGTCGATGCCGAGAAGCTCGCGCATGATCGGCCAGAGTTCTTCGGCGAGTGTCCACCACGGTCGTTCACTTCGTCCACGACGCGCAAGACAACTTCGGATGCCGACGACGCGCTCATCCACTCTGCGCTTATGAACACCGACGCTCGGCCACTCCGCGTACGTTTCTACGAATCGCCGAATTGCTTTCGTTTTCAGCGTCGCATTCACGAGAGCATCTTCACGTTCGAGAACGGCGCGCAACTCGACGAGCGTTCGTGCGCTCGCCTCAATGGCTGCCGTGCCGATGAAGTCGCCGTCGAGCACTGCCAGACCCGCGAGATACCCCGTGATGGGCCGACCCGACGACGCGCCGAGGCGCGCGAGCTTCAGCGGCCACACGCGAGGCTCCGTGACATGGCAACACGCAGCGACGTCGTCGAGAACGGCGATGTCCTCATCGGCAAGACGGCGCCCGGTGAGCGAGAAGACGGAGAGTCCCGCGAGCGTGATGTTTCCGGCAAGATCACGGTAAAGACGCAGACCGAAGTGATCGTAGTCGCCGAAGTCGGCCCAGCCCACGCGCGTTGCGATGGGCTTCACGGTTCCTCGTAAACGAACGGCGGCGTGCTCACCGTTGGATAGTCACCGAAGGCCACAGGATGCCGACCTCTGGACTCCGCAATGGCGGAGACGAGACGCGCGAGCGCCACCACCGAAACTAATTGCATCTCAGTCTCGATACCGCACGCAGACAGGACGGCGAGCAGCGCCACATCTCGACGTGGTTGCTGCGCGAGCAGAGGAACATCCAAGATCCCTTCGAGAGCGCGCGCGAGCTCGCTCACGGCATGCACGGATGCATCGTCCGTTGCTTTGAGCGACGGCGGTAGCATGAGCGACGGATCCGCGAGGTGCGCCGAGCAAGCCCGGAACGTTTCGGCGGCATGTTCCGCAAGGCATGCGCTCGCAACCGACAGCACCCCGCTCGGTCGTGCGCCACAGATGCGAGAGAGAACGGCCGCATGAATCGGGTACTCGGCACGCTCATGGGCGCGAGCATCGTGAGCGCCAACTCGAAGCCGCGCGAGCGAGCTTCGGTCGGAAGGTCGCCCGTTACCGCAAGAAAGACGATGTCGGCGAAACCAACGTGGCGAGCAAGATCGGAATCCACGTCGTACCCAAAGAGACGCGGACTTCCCAAAGGCGTCACGGCGAGAGCATCGAGCTGGTCGGGCCACCGCTGCGATTCGAGCGGGCCCGTGCGAGGAGTCGTCATGACTCGACGAACCCCGCGATGGTTCGGGCTCGATCACCGAGCGGTGGCGGGATGCTCCCGTCGACGCGTACCTCGATGAGCGATGGCCCCGGCATGCGCAGCGCCTCGCGGACGACGTCGCCGAGTGTGTTGGGGGTGTCGACGACCCACGCGAAGAGCCCCATGGCTCTTGCGATGGCAGCGACTTCGAGTGTTCTCCGGTAGCGAACCGACGCGAGCGGCACCTGCGAGCCCACGAGTTTGCTGCCGTGGTACGTGATGCCGTGCATGTTGTTGTTCTCCACGATCCAGATGACGCGCGCGTCGTATTCGGCAGCCGTGACGAGCTCCATGCCGTTCATCGTGAAACACGCGTCCCCAATGATGGCGAAGACGGGGCGGTTCTTTGCTGCGAACGCGGCGCCGATGGGTGCGGCGGTTCCGTGACCCATCGATCCGAAACCGAGATTCAATATGAATTTCTGACGCTCTTTGATCGTGAGATACTGAACGTTCGAGAGCATGTGGCCGCCAACGTCCGAGAACACGATCGCGTCGTTCGGCAAGACCTCTTCGAGCTCGCGCCGCCAGCGCTGAGGTGTCAGCGGAATCTGGGTTGATTCGCGCAACTCCGGTGAGATGTACGTGTGAGACACCGGCTCGTGCGCGCGCCAGAGCGATTCGGGCTTCACGCCTTCGCGCAAGGCACGATGAATATGATAGACGACCTCGACGAGGATGGCTTGAGCGTCGCCCACGAGGGCGACGTCGACGGGATAATTGCGACCGATGCGATCGGCGTCGATATCGAGTTGGATGAAGCTGCGATTTTTGCGGAGGCTCGGCGTCCAATTCAATGTTGCGGTCTCGTTGAGCGACGTGCCGACGGTGAACAAGACATCGAGCTCGTGACCGAGCATGATCTCACGAGCGACCGCATGACCGGCGAAGCCCATGACGCCGAGCGAGAGCGGATGATTTTCCGGGAAGAGCCCCTTGCCCCGCGGCGTCGTTGCCACCCTGGCCGGAAGGAGCTCCGCGAGTGTACGAAGATGCTCTTCGGCACCGCCGATGCCGACGCCGGCGCCCGCAAAAAGAACCGGGTGCTTTGCTGCCATGAGTATGGCCGCGGCGCGCTTGACGGAGACGCGGTCGAACGTGCGCGTGTCAGGTCGATACGTCTTTGGGTTGAACCATTCCTCGGTAAGCGGACGCTCCCAGAGATCGACGGGGACGTTGAGATGCGCGGGTCCCGGCCGACCCGTGAGTGCGAGGCGCAAAGCGCGACGAAGATGCCGTGCGAGGCTCTCGGGCGACGTGACCATGGCCGAGTATTTGGTGATGGGACGAAACATCGCGACGATGTCCATGTCCTCGCGCGACGTCTCTTGCGCCGCGCCTTTGCCGAGTGCGTGGCTTGCTGCTTGCCCCGTGACGACGAGCATGGGAACGCCGTCTGCGAACGCGCACGCCACGCCCGTGAGGAGGTTCGTCGCGCCCGGACCTGCCGTGCCCGCGCACACGGACAGACGACGCGAGATGCGCGCATAGCCATCCGCCATGAACGCCGCGCCCTCCTCGTGTTTTGTCACGACGAGGCGAATCTCGGGGTCGCTCTCGATGACTTCGAAGAACGGATGGAGCAGACCTCCGGGGATCCCGAAGACGACGCTGACGCCTTCCGCTTTGAGGTACCGCAAAAAGACGTCGATGGCGCGTGACGGTTGGCGACTCGAAGGGACGGGCGGCAGAGTGGGAGAGGTGGCTTGGTTCACTAGTTCTCAACCTTCCGAATCGTCACGACGTTGGTGATCATGTTGTCGAGGGTTTCCTCCGCGCTGGCGCGCTTCGTGGCGATCGGTTTGACCGGGAAGTGCGCCCAGAACGTGGTGCCGACAGCGGGCTTCGACATCACGTCGATGCGCCCGCCAATCTGCGCAAGCAGGCGCACCACGCTCGATAGGCCGATGCCATAGCTGTCGGGGCGCGACGGCGGCGCGTCATTTGGACGCGGGCGAAAGATCCGCTGGACGTCGGCGGGCGAAATACCTTCTCCGGTGTCCGACAGCTTGAGCGTCAGAAAACCCGGCGATTGGCTCGAATCGCCCTCGAGCAGAGAGAGAGGCGTGCCGCTGATCTCGAGCAAGATGCTTCCTTGATGCGTGTATTTTGCAGCATTGGTCAGGAAGTTATCGACGACGCGATCGAAGACCAGCGGATCGATCACGATCTCATCGGGGGCCTCACGCGTGCAAAATACACTCACCTTGATGTCACGGCCGTGAACGAGCGCCTTCAAACGACGGCGATACATTTCGGCAAGCGGTGCAACGGGCTGCGGCTCCGGCGCGAGTCTCACGAAGCCGGGATCCTGCGTCGCGACTTCCATGAGCCTCGTCAGCATCTCGTCGATTTGCGCCGTGGCCGTCTCCATGTCGTGGAGCGCCTCGCTTCCCTCCACGTCCTGGATGCGGTCGCGGAGAAATTGCGTGTTGCCTCGGACCACGAAGAGGGGATTACGAAGGTCGTGGGAGAAGCCGCGGAGCGTGGTGACGCGCGACTGCTGGAGTCCCTGCAGGCCGTGAACGACGGTCTCGAGGGTCGCCGTGCGCTCTGCGACTTGTTGCTCCATCAACCGAATCCAGTCGCGCTGGCGTTGGTGGAGCGCGATGATTTCGGATCGCGCTTCCGATTCGGCGTGCGCAAAATCGCGCAGGACCTGGTTGACCTCCGAGGAGATCCGGAGATTCGCTCGTTGCGCCCGGCGAAGCTCGTAGAGATAGCCCAGAAGCGCGCCAAGGATGGGGAGGAGAACTGGCAGCGTGATCGCCGGGCTCACCAGATCTCCTGCCGCCGTCGCAGCGGCGACCGCTGCGCCGAGGGCAGCACCGCCCAGGATAGGCAAGAGCCTGCGCCTGTCGAACCAACGCAGATGGTATTCGCAGTAGTCGTCGCCGCGCGCGATGCAGGCCTTCTCGGTCAGATGCGCGGGAGGCATGGCCCAGATGGTTGGACCATATAGCCACGATGCTTGTCGGGATAAGCATAGCAATCGAGATTCGGGTCTTGTCGAAAAATAACGGACTTCGAACTCATTTCGTGCCGACCGCAAGATTTCGAAATGGCTTATGCGCGTCATGAACTTCGCTGTCTTGACGGCAGCTTCGAAGAATTGCTGTTCCGTGAGCGCTTGAACCATGTAACGGATGACGTCGTAGCTTTCGTTGAACCGGTACCCACACGCCTTCAAAAAGGTGTTGTCATCTGGAATGTGCATCCGCGCGGCGGCAAGAAAACTTTCGATTTGCTCGAGTGAAACCCAGTATGTCGACCGGTCGATCTCTTCGACGGAAAGCTGGGCCGCCTTTGCCGCAGCTTCGAGTTGCTCACGACCGACGTGAGCCTCTAGCCATCGTGCAAGAGACCACACGATCTTGATGTTCAACTCCGGAGATCCCATTGGCTTCTCCGCGCTCGGAGCGCAGGATCGCTAATACAATGGGTGTGGGACGAGCGGTCAACTGTCGCAGACGGGTGCATTGCAAAGGTATCCCACTCGCCCTCGCTCACTTGCACATGTGGGCCTATGGCGCCTTATCATACGTCACTATCTTTTCATTTGATAACGATGACGCCAGGACGATTTTTCCTGCTGCGACGGCGCGTATTCGATATCGGGATTTCATTGTCGCAAATGCAGCCGGCGCCCGAGACTGCCGGCGCCCGCGCGTACGTGCTACGTGAGTAGGCCGATGTCGCATCGCGACCACTACGAAGTCCTCGGTGTCGTCCGCACGGCCACTCAAGAAGAGATCAAGGCTGCATTCCGCAAACAGGCTGCCATCCATCATCCCGACCGCAATCCTGATGATCCAAAGGCTGCGGCTCGCTTCAAAGAATTGAACGCGGCTTACCAAGTGCTCGGCGATCCGCAGCGGCGCGCCATGTACGATCGCTTCGGTCATCGCGCGGAAGAGCCGGGATCACCCTTCGCGAGCAGTGGTCCGTTCGCTGGTGGTGTCGTCGACTTCAGCGAGATTGCGTTCGATGGAATCCTCGGTGATCTGCTCGGCGTCTTCGGCGTCGGTCGCGGCGACAGGGGCGATCTGAAACGCGAACTCGAAATTTCGTTCGAAGAAGCCGCGTTCGGTGCCACGAAGACGATGCGCTACGACCGCGTGGTTTCGTGCGGAGATTGCGGAGGGTCGGGGTCCGCACTGGGAGCCACGCCGGACACGTGCAGCGCGTGCAACGGGCGCGGTCGTGTTCGCTTCCAACAAGGCATCATTCCCATTGCGGTCGAGCGTGTTTGCCAGCGCTGCAAAGGGCGCGGCACGATCGTTACGCACGCGTGCAGTACATGCCGTGGCAGCGGGCTCGTCGCGAGCCAGAACACGATCGAGGTGACGATCGCTCCGGGCGTCGAGCACGGCGCCACGCGTGTCGTCAGCGGAGCAGGCAATCGCCCTCGAGCCGACCGACCCGCCGGCGATCTCGAGCTCGAGATCCACATCGCGGCGCATCCGTTCTTTCGTCGCGTTGGTGACGACATCGTTTGCAGCGTGCCGATCACCTTCACCCAAGCCGCACTCGGTGCTGAAGTCTCTGTCCCCACGCTCGACGGCAAAGGCAAGCTACGCGTGCCGGCGGGCACGCAACCCGGAGCCACGTTGCGACTCAAGAGCAAGGGCATGCCGAAGCGCGCCGGCATCGGCCGCGGCGATCAGCGCATCGAGATCATCGTCGAAGTGCCCACGTCGCTCACCGACCGGCAACGCGAGCTGCTCGAACAGCTTGCAAGAGAGCTCGGCGAAGAGGTTTCGCCGCAGCACAAAACCTTCATGGACAAACTGCGAGAGCTGTTTGGTTGACTCCTTCGCGCGTGTCTCGCCTCAGAGCGTGTAGGGCAGCCGTCGCGAGCGAATCGAGGCAAGGGCGGAGCGCGAGGAGCCCGCGAAAGCGTACGTTGTGGTACGTGCGCAGGCACCGCAGCGCCCGACCGACGAATCGATTCGCGCAGCAGGCTGGCGAACTCGCTCTCAGCCCGCCGCACACGCCTTCCCCTCTTGAACGCGAACAAGAAAAAGGAAAGCGTGTGGCCGCTGTCATCGATCATTGCCCTCCGTCTTTGTCCGTACCGCCGTCTTTGCCGCCGTCGTGGTGATCCTGGACGTAGCCGCCGTCTTTGCCACCGTCACCGTGGACGTAGCCGCCATCTTTCCCGCCGTCCGCGGGCGCGTCTGCTGCCCGTTGCGCCGCAGGGGTGTTCGGCGCCGCGGCTGCCGGCACGATCGGCGCCGTGCGCGTGACCGCCTTTGGTGACGGCTCCGAAGCGTGTGCTGCAACTACGTCTGCTTTCTTGTCATTGGTGCAGCCCATCACGAGGGCCACCGTGGGAACGAGAGCGAGCGACAGTGCGATGACGAGCTGCGAGCGTCGAAATGAATTCATGTGTTTCCCCCTTTTGACGTGTTTGATAACGCACCCGTCGCGCTCCCGTGACCCCTCGGTACAATGAATTACAATCGCGACAATCGTTCGATCGGGGCAAGACGTCGCGCTAGCCCGGATCATTCACGACGACTCCACTCAGACGAGCCGATCCACTTGCTGCGAAGGTCGTACGGCGCTTCTCGGACCTGCGGCGTACGTACAGTACGCCTCGGTCCTGCGATGCGGCGTGCACCCTTCTCGCTGCGGTCTCGGCCGTCTGCAGAAATCGCGTCATGAATGATCCGGGCTTGTCCGAAAACTACCTTTTCAATCGCCCTCTATCCTCTTATTGTGGACCCCTACGTTTGCAAAGAAGGAGACACGGCATGGCTTTCACGCTCCCGAATCTGCCCTATGCGAAGGATGCTCTCGCCCCGCACATGTCGGCCGAGACGCTCGACTATCACCATGGCAAGCACCACGCGGCATACGTCAACAACCTCAATAAGATGATCGAAGGCAAGCCCGAGGCGACCAAGAGTCTCGAGGAAATCATCGCGTCTGCCGACGGCGGCGTCTTCAACAACGCCGCGCAAGTCTGGAATCACACCTTCTTCTGGAATTGCATGAAACCGAAAGGCGGCGGAGAGCCGAAAGGCGATCTTGCGGCGGCTATCACACGCGACTTCGGCTCATTCAATAAGTTCAAGGAGGAGTTCTCGAACGCAGCAGCAACGCAGTTTGGTTCGGGTTGGGCGTGGCTCATTCTCGACGGCGGCAAGCTCTCGATCATGAAAACAGCAAACGCCGATTTGCCAATGAAGCATGGCAAGAAGGCTTTGCTCACCATCGACGTATGGGAGCATGCGTATTACGTTGATTACCGAAACCTCCGTCCCAAGTACATTGAGACGTTTCTCGCTCATTTGGTGAATTGGGACTTCGTAAACGAGAACCTGAAGAAGGGCTGATTCTGAAGCTCGCAAACGATTTGGCGCGAGGTCGAGGCGGGCCCGACGCGCGTCAAAGAAGCGGGCTAGTGGCGGTTCCACCGATAGAGTTGCGCTGACGGTTTGGTCGCGGGCTTATGCGTTGCCGCCACGATGAGCCCGCGGTCGATGAGCTGCTTGCGTATCTTTTGCGCGGTGAACGGTCGGTCGAAGACGACCTCGTACGTTCTTCGTATTTCGGCGAGCGTGAAGCGCGGTGGCATGAGATCGAAGCCAACGTCGCGCCGCGGATCATCGAGGGTACGACAGAGTCTGCGGTAGGCCGCCGTGATGATTTTGTCGTGGTCGAACGCGAGACGCACGACGGGAGAACCCTTGCGTGCTCGAGAAGGGAGCTCGCCGGGCGCAGGGACTTTCTCGATGCCGAGCGAGCGCAGCGGATGAAATGCAGCTTCCTCGGCGTCGTCGCCTGCTACGGCAGACACCTCCGCGACGAGGTACGTGATCCATGCGATGGTCACCGTGTGACCGCGAGGATCGCGCCCCGGCTCACCGAACGCGCCGAGCTGTTCGAGCCTCACGCCGCTCAGGCCGGTCTCTTCGTGGAGCTCGCGAGCCGCAGCGCGCTCGAGCGCTTCGTTCTCGTTGACGAAACCACCGGGCAGCGCCCAGAGACCACGAAACGGGTCCTTCTTTCGGCGGATCAGGAGCACGGCGACGTCGTCGTGCCGCATGGTGAACGCGACCACGTCGCACGTTACCGAGGGCCGCGGGAATGGATACGAGAAAGACACACCGCGAGAGATATCCTGAAGATTCGCGCCGTCAACCGCCGTAACGCGTTTTATGTGCTTTCGCCCCGCATGGATCCGATAGCGGAGGCGTCCGTCGCCGTGTCCACGCGATCGAGCCAGCCCGTGAGCGAGGGCCGCATGGCGATTTGCTGCGCCTGCGGCTTCGTGAGCGGCGTCCTCAAAGAATGCAGCGGCGCGAAGATGGCGATGTCTGCGAGAGAAAGTTTCTCGGCGTCGCCCCAGAAGCCAGCTTTGGGTGCGAGCCTTTCGAGGTGATCGAGCAGCCGGTGAAAGTCGTCCCAAAAGAGGCTCTCGCCAGCACGAAGCTCCCGCTCGAGCGACCGGATCATGGTCCTTCGAATTTTCGGAGCAACCATCGTGCGCACGAACCAGGGAGTGTCCTTGAAGAACGCGTCCCGAGCGATGGGCCAGTTGCGATCGTCCACCCATCGTGCCGCGATGACGAACGTCGCGAGCGAGCGGTCGGCCCAATCTTCCCAGAGCCATGCCTCGGCCCGGCCTCGCGCATCGCTTGGCAGAAGCACGCCCGGCGCAAGCTCGTCGAGGGTCTCGAGAATTCGAGTCGAGTCGCATACGGGTCTTCCATCCACGAGAAGGATGGGGATTTGAGCCGCTGGGTTCAGCGAACGGAAATGGTAAGGCAAGCCAAATCGCGACGTGTACGAGAGGCCGCACGCATGCAGAGCGCGGCGAGCCTTCAAACAGAAAGGCGAGTAGCTCTCGACGCGAGGAATCGTGGTGAGGCGGAACTCACAGAGCACCAAGGAGGCGCGGTTCGTTGCGAAAGCATCTTTCATGGGAAGAGGATGCTCTTTCGTGATGTCAGCCTTATGTCAACTATATTGGCTGCAGAACGATGCGTCGCACCGAACGCCTCTTTGCCCTCGCCGAAGTTCTTCGCGGGCGCCGTACGGGCATCACGGCAGAAGCTCTCGCCGAGCGCTTCGGCGTCACGGTGCGGACGATCTACCGCGATCTCGACGCACTCCGTGACGCCCACATGCCGCTCGCGGCCGAGCGCGGTCGCGGCGGAGGCTACGCACTCGATAAGAGCTATAGCCTGCCCCCCGTTAATTTCACCGCGCGCGAAGCAGCCGTGCTCGTCGCGCTCGGGCGCCACGCCGTCGACATGCGCCTCGTGCCCTTCGAGGAAACGCTCGAGAGCGCGCTCGACAAGGTGCGTGCTGCACTGTCGACGTCCGCGCAACGTGAGCTCGTCGATCGCCTGAAGGAGCTGAAGTTTTTCGGCATCCCCCAACACCCGAGCAAGAAGGCCGTGCGTGCCGCGCTCGAGCGCGCATGGTTCGAGCAGCAGCCGCTTCGCATCACCTACGTCGACAGCCAGTCGATCCAAACGACGCGCGACATCCGCATCGAGTCCGTCGTCATGGATCGCCATGACACACGCGTTCATGCGCTCGATCTCGGACGAGGAGATCGGCGCACCTTCCGGCTCGACCGCATTGCGAAAGCCGTGGTCATTACTCAGTCCTTCGTGTCCTCGGTCAACGCAGCAACGTAGGGTTTGTATAGGAATTGGCGATCGCGCAACTTTCCGGTTGCTTCCGTCAGAATGCCGAGCCCCATCAAACGTTTGACGGCATCTGCAACGGTCGGGTGTGCAAGCTGCAACTGCTTCGCCGCCGAAGGAATCGAAATCACGGCGTAACGCTTGACGAGTTCATAGAGTTTGAGCGCAGACGCAGACCCTTTCCCGCTGGTCGAGAGCACGCGCTCGCGATCGCGTTCGAAGAGTTGCGCAACCGTTCGAGCCGTCTTCGTCGCCTGCACCGAAACGGATGCAACGCCATCAAGATAAAAGTGCATCCACCCCTCCCAGTCTCCGTGGGTTCGCAAGCGCTGGAGACGATCGTAATACTCTTGGCGGTGAGCCTTGAAATGAAGGCTCACGTAGAGGAGGGGTTGCGCGAGCACCTGCTCCGCTACCAAAACGAGCGTGATGAGCAAGCGCCCCACGCGACCGTTGCCGTCAAGGAACGGATGGATCGTTTCGAATTGGGCGTGAGCAATCCCCGCTTTCAGCACTGGCGGCGTTCGGCACGTCTCGTCGTTGAGAAACCTATCGAGATTCGACAGCGCGTCTCCCACGGCATGAGGAGGTGGAGGGACGTATCTTGCGTTGCCCGGTCGCGAACCGCCGATCCAATTTTGCGTTCGCCGAACCTCCCCCGGCGCCTTGTCACCGCCTCGAGTTCCTGCGACGAGTGCGCGATGCACCTCGCAGAGCAGACGCGTGCATAGGGGAAGTGTCTTTAACAGCTCGAGGCCGCACGTCATCGCTCGCACGTAGCTCGAGACTTCCTGCACGTCCGAGATCGGAACACCTGGAACGGCTTCATTTTCGAACGCCAGGAGATCCGAGAGAGACGACTGCGTGCCCTCGATCTGGCTCGAAAGCACGGCCTCCTTCCGGATGTACATGTAGAGAAACAGTTGCGGGTCAGGGAGAAGCTGCGCCAATCCGTCCAAGCGACCTACCGCGAGCGTTGCGCGCTCGATCGCGTCCTGCATGGCTGTGTCAACGTTCAGTGGCGGATGCGGCGGAAGCTTCGCTGGAAAAAAAGCTCGATAAGGCTCCGCACCTGGCTGCGTGACGAACTGCCCAGCTCGGTGGCTCATAAAGGATCCTTTCATAGGGCCGGAGACTAAGAAAAGATACGCGCGATTGTTTTATTAGTGGGATGCGCTGTTAAACGTTCCTTACCTAGTGACTACTTAGAGCGTGTTCTACAGCCGTTGCGAGCGAATCGAGGCTAGGGCGGAGCGCGAGGAACTCGCGCAAGCGTACTTGTTGTACGTGCGCAGGCACCGCAGCGCCCAACCGACGAATCGATTCGCGCAGCAGGTTGTAGAACTCGCTCTCAGCCGAGCCGCCTGGCAAGCTCGTGGATCGCTTCGGGGGTTGCGGCATCCCTGAAGAGTTGGGGCAGAAACGACGGCGAGATCGGTAGCTCCGATGACAGGCGCGAGAGGCTCTCGGCTTGCACGCGCTCGCGCATGGCTCGCGCGCGTGCCGACGCGAAGACGACGTTCGACGGCGAACTCCGTTCGACGGGTGCGCCGGTGTCTTCGAGTGCCTTTCGTTCCTCCCTCGAAAAAAGCGGAGGCAAAACGCTGTTGACGACGACTTTGCCGATGGGCAATTCGAGCTCGACGTCGATGGCTCGCGCGAGCTCGATGGTCTCCGTGATGGCCATCTCCTCCGGTAGCGTGACGAGGACGACGGCGCATTGTTTCGGATCCTGAAAGAGTTTCCATGCGCGCTCGGCGTCGCGGCGAAGGACGCCCGGCGGGACCACATCGAGGATCACCTTTGGTACGCGAAGCATGTCGAGGCCGTGTCCCGTTGCGGGTGCATCGAGGACGACGACGTCGTAAACGGGACTCTCGTCCGCACGCGTCTCGGTGGTGTGCCACCACGCCTTGCCGAGCATCGTCCATTCCTGCATGCCGGGCACGGCGCGGAAAAACGCGCGCACGTACTTGTTGTCGAAGAGCAGCTTGAACAGCGTCTCCGAGCGGAGCGCCATCATTCCGTATTCGTGCAGCGCATTCTCCGGATCCATGTTGACGGCCCAGACGTTCGGCGCCACGGGCACCACGTCCGAGCCGATGGGGGCCGCGCCGAGCATCGTCGACAGGCGCTCCTTTGCGTTGCACATGCAGACGAGCACGCGCTTGCCTTTGTTGGCGAGCGCCACGGCCTCGGCGGCACACACGGTTGTCTTGCCAACACCGCCTTTGCCCGTGACGATGAGAAAGCGCTTCGTTTCGAGTCCCGCCGGGTGAGCCGAGTGAATTGTCCGCTGGCTTTTTCGGGGCTCGGAAGCCGACATCAAGGCCCCTCATAGCATGCTCCGTCGTGCATCGAGACCGGGCTTGCGCGGCGCGGCGCGTGCTAGATCCGGGACGTGCTGCGCCTTCTTCCGCTCGGTGGTCTCGGTGAGGTCGGCATGAATTGCATGGCCCTCGAGCAGCATGGAGAAGTGCTGCTCATCGACTGCGGCGTGAGCTTCGACCATCGCGGCCTCGGCGTCGACGTGGTCCATCCGGATTTTTCCTCGCTCGACACGTTCGGCGCGCGCGTCGTTGGGGTCGTCATCACGCACGGCCACGAAGATCACATTGGCGCGCTGCCGTATTTGCTAAATCGCTACGACGTCCCGATTTGGGCGCCGCCGTACGCGATCGGCCTCATCGAAGAGCGTTTGAGAGAGCACAGGGTGCTCGCCTACGCGCGCATTCGTCCGTCGCATCCGCGTGAGTCCTTCGAGGTTGGTTCGTTCTCCGTCGAACCGATTCGCGTCACGCACTCGATCGCGGACGCCACCGCACTTGCGATCGAAACCAACGCCGGCACCGTCGTGCACACCGGCGATTTCAAGATCGACGACACTCCGACCGACGGCGAGCACTTCGATGCAGAGCGCTTGCGCGAGCTAGGCGACCGCGGAGTCCTACTTTTGATGAGCGACTCGACGAACATCGATATCGCAGGCCCCGCGGGCAGCGAGATGGGCGTTGGCGATGCGCTCGAGGGTCTCGTCGCGAGCGCGAAGAGCGCAGTCGTCGTCGCCATGTTCGCGTCGAACGTGCACCGGCTCCGGCTCCTCGGCGACATCGCGATACGCCACGGTAGGAAGATCGTCGTCCTCGGTCGGGGCGTCGGCACGCACACCCGCGTGGCCCGCCGCACGGGCTACTTGCCGTGGCCCGACCATCTCGTCTGTCCGGAGACGATGGCACCCGAGCTCCCGCGCTCCAAGGTGCTCGGGATTGCCACCGGTTCGCAAGGCGAGGCGCGTGCTGCTCTCGCGCGCCTCGCGCGCGGAGAGCATCCCACGTTCGAGATCGCTCCGGGCGATCGCGTCGTCCTCTCTTCCCGCACCATCCCGGGCAACGAGCCCGAGGTTCAAGCGATCGTCGATCTTCTGATCCGGCGAGGGTGCGACGTGCACTCGCGGATCACCGACGAGAACGTTCACGTCAGCGGCCACGCGCATCGGATCGAGCAGCGGCGCATGATCGAGCTCGTTCGGCCGACGAACTTCGTGCCCGTGCACGGCACCCTCCACCACCTCACGCGCCACGCTGCGCTCGCTCGCGAAGTCGGTGTCCCGAACGTTGCCGTGATCGACGATGGCACGGTTGCCGAGATCACCAGCCATGGCATCGCGATCCGCGAAAGAGTCGCAACGGGTCGCGTTCACGTCTATGCGGGGCACGAGCTCGGGCCTGACGTCCTGCGGGCGCGTATGTTCTTGGCCGAACAGGGGGTCGCGTCGTGCCTCATCGTGGTGGATGCGGCCGGCTCAGTGCACGCCGTTGACGTGAAGACCCGCGGCGTCGTGGATGAAGCGTGCTTCGGACGCGAAATCGAAGAGGCGAAAGGTGCCGTTCGGCGCGCGATCCTCGAGCTTGACGTAGATGCAGAGGACGAGAAAATGGCGGATCATGCGCGGCTCGCGATTCGGCACACGTTCTGGAAATCTCGAGGCATCAAACCCATGACCATCGTGCACGTTCATCGTCTCGGGCAAGCATGAGCGACGATAGACATCCGCGGGCGGGCGCTTACGCCGTGAAGAAGCTCCGCGAGCTCGACGCCGTGCTCGTCGAAACCATCCCGCGCGTCCGAGATCACGCCGATGACGAAGCCATCCACGATCTTCGTGTGGCCATCCGCCGGCTCCGGACGATGCTCAAGATGACGCGTTCGCTCTTCGGCAGATGGCACTCGGATGTCGTGAGGCGCGCGTTCACCGACGTCATGCGCGCAACCGGTGAGTTGCGTGACGAAGAAGTGCTCGAAGAGACCCTTGCCGACGCCGCGGACGATCCGTCCTTCTCGCACTGGGTGAAGAGTCGCAGCGCACGGGAGAAGAAGCTTCGCCACGCCGTTGGCGTGCGCATCGAGCGCGGCGAGCTCGATCGAGCGCGCCTGCTCCTGAAGGCCATGCTCGTCTTCCACGTGGATCCCGGACGAGATCTCGATCTGTCGCGTTTCGCTCGGCGCACGGTCGAGAAGGCGCGCCGCGTCGTCGAAAAGCGAAGGGACGTCGAGGTTGCCGACGTGCTCGGATTGCACGAGCTTCGCATCGCTTACAAAGAGCTGCGTTACGCCATCGAGTTGCTCGCTGAAGCGTTGCCGCTCGACGCGCGCGCCATGCTGGAGCCGTCGGTCGTCTTCCAAAAGCGGCTCGGTGAGATCCACGACGTCGATGCGGCGATTGAAACCGTGACGAGTGCCCGCCATCTCAAGCCGCAGGTCAAGGACAACGCGCTCTCCACGCTCCAACAAACCCGAGCCAAACGCGTTGCCAAGTACCTCCGGGAGCTCGATCCGCTCGGATCTGCTGCTCAGCAGGTAAGCGAAAGCGGGAGAGCCGGACCGCAACAAGAGGAAGCGCTGGAAAAGGCACTGGGTGAGGTTGACGCGTCGACCAAAGAATCGCTCTCAAGTTGACACACGCTTGACCCACCTAGACCTGGTGCAAGATACTTGTTTTGCCTCGTTTCGGTTCCCTGCGGGACCTGTGCGATCGCGGAGGCTCGATTGATTACGTGTCCCAAGTGCAGCAAGGACAATCAGGATCACTACAAATTTTGCTTGGGATGTGGCGCCGAGCTGCCCCGCGACGTGGGCCCTAAGCCGTTCGTCCCGCAGACACCCATCCCCACGAGGCTGCCGACGCAACCTCCGATGGTCCCCGTTGTTCCGCCGCCGCCGCCGGTCCCGAACGTGGTCCCGGCCCCGGTAAACGTCGCGCCGCCGGAACCGAACGAGGTTGCGGCCCGGACGCCGTTCGCACCGGAGATTTCTTCGGTGTGCCAATGCCCGCAGTGCGGTCACACGAATGCGACATCGAATTTGTTTTGCAGCGGGTGTGGTTTCCGGCTCGAACAGGCCGCTCCTCGGTCCGTTCGGCAGCCCGCGGTCGCGGCCCCGAGCACGCCTGGGTCGATCGTCCTGACGGCACTGCGAGCGGACGGAACCGAGGCTGCCACGTATGCGCTGCCAACGGCGACGATGACCGTCGGTCGCGAGACGGGTGCCATCTTCGCCGGTGACAGCTATCTCTCGCCGCGCCATGCAACGTTCACGCAGACGGCAAGCCGCGTCACGATTCGAGACGAAGGCTCGCTCAACGGCGTCTACAAGAAATTGGTTCGCGATGCCCCGGTCGAACTGAAACCGAATGACGTCTTTCGTATCGGCCAAGAGATCATCAAGTACGAGGCACTCACGCCGCAGGCGCCTTCGCCGGACGGTGTCGAGCGACTCGGCTCGCCCGCGACGGGCTATGTCGGTCGCATTGCGCTCGTCATTGGTCGCGACGTGACGGGCAACGCATTTCCAGTTCCGGAAACCGGCGTGCATCTCGGTCGCGAGCGCGGCGACGTCCTCTTCCCCGAAGATGGTTATGTCTCGGGCCTGCACTGCCGGCTGTCATGGGAAGATGGCCGGCTGATGCTGACCGATCTCGGAAGCTCGAACGGTTCGTTCCTGCGTCTTCGCGAGGAAACGGAGATCAGGTCGGGCGACATTCTTTTGATGGGGCAGCAGTTGTTCCGCGTCGCAATCTGAGAGCATGTCTCCCAGCCTGCTGCGCGCCGCGATGCCTTCGTTGGGCCCTGCGGTGCCTGCGCACGTACAACAACGTACGCTTACGCGGGCTCCTCGGGCCCGCCTTGGCCTCGCGTCGCTCGCGACGGCTGGTAGACATGCTCTGAGATTTGCAAGGGGGGACCAATGACGACGTCTCTGAGAACGATTCGCGTTGTCGCTGCGGTGGTCGAGCGGGAGGGTCGTTATCTCATCACGCAGCGGCGCGCGGGTGCCGTGCTCCCGTGGATGTGGGAATTTCCAGGCGGGCGCGTTGAGCCGGGCGAGACCGATCAAGAAGCACTCAAGCGCGAACTATTGCACCGGCTCGGCGTCGAGATCGACGTTGGCAAACTCATCTCGTGCGTGAATCACCCGTATGAGCATTACGCTGTCGACTTGTTCCTTTACGAGTGCACGCTCGTGACAGAGAACCTCGAGCCGCGCGCGGTCAACGCATTCACATGGGTCACAAGCGAGCAGTTCGATCGGTACACGTTCACGCCCGCCGACGAAGCGTCGATGAACAAGTTGCTCGATATTGGTTAGGCGAGGGAGGCGAGCGACAACCAAGCCCACCAGAGGCCGATGCCGAGTGAGGCTACGGCACTTACGCCGACGAGGATGGGCAGCGCGCGCGCCGAGCGAGTGATGCGAGCGAGCGGCCAGCCCAAAACTCCTGCGAGCGCCGACATGCCCACGGCCGCACCGAACGCGTAGATCGCGATGAACGACAGCGCGAACGCCGCTGACGGCACGCGCGCCGCGATGAGCGCGGCGAGCGCGCCGCTGCCCGCGAGGCCGTGAATGAGACCGATGGCAAACGGCAGGCGCGCGAGCGACCAGCGTCCGACGTGCACGTGATCATCCTCGCGCGCCGCGTGCACGTGAGCACGTGTGCCGTGACGATGCGCGACAGGGGCACCCGATGCGCCGAGACGAGCTTGCAGAAGACCGCGAACGCCAAGGACGATGAGTACGATCGCGACGACGAGCTCGAACGCATCACTGGCGAGCGCCGGAAGTTCAGCGCGAAAGAGCGCAAGTGCGCCTCCGAACGCGATGAGCATCACACCGTGCCCCGCACCCCACGCAGCCGCATAGCGAACGGTGGTGAGCGCGTTCTTCTCACCTGCGACGAGCGTTGAGACCGCAGCGAGATGATCCGGCTCGAGAGCGTGCCGAAGGCCGCTCACGAAACCAACGGCACAAGCTGTGAGCGCTGCAAGCATCCCCGCGACCTGTAGCACGAATTTTCAGGATCGTGCTACCTGCCAGGACACGACAAGCGCGTTACCGTTTGCTGTATTGGAAGCGCTTTCGAGCGCCCGGCTGACCGTACTTCTTGCGCTCCTTCTTGCGCGCGTCGCGCGTGAGGAAGCCGGCGCGCTTGATGACCGAGCGGCGCTCTGGATCCATGACGATGAGGGCGCGCGAGATCCCGTGACGCATGGCCTCGGCTTGGGCTGAGTGGCCGCCACCTTTGACCGTGGCCCACACGTCGAACTGGTCAGTTGCTTCGAGCAGCTCGAGGGCCTGCTTCATGACCATGATCGACGTTTCGCGCTCGAAGTACTGGTCCGCCGGCTTGTCATTCACGGTGACCTCGCCGGTGCCAGGGGAAACCCAGACACGAGCGATGGCTGTCTTGCGTTTGCCGGTCGCGTAGGTGCGGTTGGTCGCGGTGCTCATCTTCGTCCTTACTTGATCTCGAGAACCTGGGGCTTCTGCGCCGCATGCGGATGATCCGGCGTTGCGTAGACCTTCAATTTGGTGAACATCGCGCGGCCGAGAACGTTCTTCGGGAGCATCCCTTTGACGGCCTTCTCTACCGGGAAAACCGGTTTGCGCGCCATGATGCGGCGAACGCTCTCTTGCTTGAGGCCGCCAGGAATGCCCGAGTGATGCGAGTACAGTTTCTGATCGAGCTTGTTGCCGGTGAGTTTGATTTTGTCCGCGTTCACGACGATGACGAAATCACCCACGTCGACGTGAGGAGAAAACGTTGGCTTGTGTTTGCCGCGGATGACGTGGGCGACTGCGCTTGCCAAGCGGCCGAGCGATTTGCCCGTTGCATCCACGACCCACCATGCGCGGCTTGCGTCCGCCTGTTCCTTCGTGGCCACGAAGCCCTTGTTCGGGTTGCGACGAGCGATGGGAGTTGGTTTCTCGGCGGCGGCCTCTGGCGTTGCCATGACATTTCCTCTGTGAATCGCAGACACGGAAACAGGTAGCGTGCCGCGGCGAGCGGCAAGGGGGGCGAGAACGTACGAGGACCGTCGCGATTCGTCAAGATGAGAACGGTTGGACTGCTCTCAAGTTATCGTAAAGCAGTCAGAGTTCGATTTGCGTGCCGAGCTCGATGACGCGGTTCGGCGGAATCGAGAAGAAGGCATTTGCTGGGCGCGCGTTGCGGCTCATGAACGAAAAGAGGGCCTTTCGCCACTTTGCCATGCCGCGCCGATCCGTGATGAGCAACGTTTCGCGACCGAGGAAGAAGGTCGTGTCTGCCGTATGCGTCTCGAGACCCGCAGCTCGGCACCGCCGCATGAGATCGATGACGTTCGGTGTCTGCATGAAGCCGTAGGCCGCGATGACTTGGAAGAAGCCTTGGCCAAGATCGGCGATGCGCTCGATGCGACCGCTCTCGGTGATCTCCGGCACGTGCCACGTTTGAATAGACAGAAGCACGACTTGCTCGTGCAAGACTTTATTGTGCTTGAAGTGGTGAAGCATCGCCGGCGGGGCGCCATCGGGATTCGACGTCATGAAGATCGCCGTGCCCCTCACGCGCTGTGGCTTGGTCTGGGCGAGGTCTTCGAGAAAGACGCTGATCGGCAATGTGGCCGCGCGGACGAATTCGCCGAGGCGGGCTCTGCCCCGGTGCCACGTCGTCATGAGCGTGAAGATGCCGAGACCCACGGCAAGCGGAAACCAGCCGCCCTCGGAAACCTTGTCCACGTTCGCGGTGAAGAACGACAGGTCGACAAAAAGAAAGCAGACGACGAGACCCATCGACCAAAACCTGCTCCAGCCCCAGCGACGCGCGACGCCGTAAAAGAGCAGACTCGTGATGCTCATCGTGCCGGTCACGGCAATGCCGTACGCCGCGGCGAGTTTTGAAGACTCTTGCAGCGTGAGCACGAGCGCCGAGCACGCGATCATCAGGCCCGAGTTGATCTCCGGAATATAGATCTGGCCTTCGGCAGTGCCCGACGTGTGCTTGATGGTGACGCGCGGCCAGTAGCCGAGTTGAACGGCTTGCTGGGTCATCGAGAACGCGCCGGAGATGAGCGCTTGTGACGCGACGATGGTGGCGAGTGTTGCGATGGCGACGAGCGGGTAGCGCCAGACGCCCGAGACCATGTCGAAAAACGGGTTGTCGGCGGCGCCGCGCTCGATGAGGAGCGAGGCCTGACCGAAGTAACAGAGGATGAGCGCCGGATAGACGACGCAAAACCAGGCCGCGCGAATGGGTTTACGACCGAAGTGGCCCATGTCCGCGTAAAGCGCCTCGCCGCCCGTGATGCAGAGGACGACCGCGCCGAGGATGAGAAAACCATGCACTCCGTGCGCGGCGAAGAATTGGATCGCGTACGTGGGGCTGACGGCGGCGAGCACGCTCGGATGCTTGATGATCCAAGAGAGGCCGATTCCGCCGATCGTCAGAAGCCAGACGAGCATCGTGGGTCCGAACACCGCGCCCACCCCCGCCGTCCCTCGCCGCTGCGCGAGAAACAGCATGATCAGGATCACGACGGTGAGCGCGACGATGAACGTCCTAGATGCGAGGATCCCAGATGCGCCGCCCGCGCCGAGACCTTCGACGGCGCTGAGTACGCTGATGGCCGGCGTGATGACTCCGTCGCCGTAGAGGAGCGCGGCGCCGAAGAGGCCGAGCATCACGTAAGTGCGAACGGACCGCGTCTCCTTGCCGACCTTGGGCTTGAGCAGCGCGAGCAGTGCGAGGATGCCGCCTTCGCCATGGTTGTCTGCACGCATGACGAATATCATGTATTTTACAACAATAACGAGCGTGAGCGACCAGAAGACGAGTGAGACGACGCCGAGCACGTTCGCCGGAGTGACGGGCACGCCGTGCTCGCCGGAGAAGCATTCCTTCAGCGAGTAGAGCGGCGATGTACCGATGTCGCCGTAGACGACACCGAGTGCGGCGAGCGACAACTTCGACAGATCACCCAACCCATGAATCTGTGGGGCGTGGGTGACTTCCCCGGCTTGCGCTGGCGCAGAGCTCATGAAGCAACGGCTCACGTTAGCCCACCATCCGGCGGGCGTGCAACGAGGCTGCGTGCTATGCGACTCGGGCAGGATGAGCCAGAACGCTTCCAACACGCGAGGCGACGTCCGCGAAGACGCGCTCGAGAAGCGCTCCAGCGTGGTGCGCTCGGTGCTGGTCATCCTCGCTCTCGGCGCCGGTTTCATCGTCGTTCCGCGCGTGATGCATGGCTACGTGAACCGAGGTCCCGCGGAAGATGCGCCGGACTTTACGGCCGTCGTGGTCGCCAACGCTCCGGACGGTCAGAAATCGCTGAACCTCGCGGCGCTGCGCGGCCACCCGGTGCTGCTCGATTTCTGGGCCACGTGGTGCCCTCCGTGCCAGGCCGAACTACCCATCATGAACGGGCTCGCTGCACGCTTCAAGGACAAGGGGCTCGTCGTCGTCGGCGTCAATACGAGCGACGAGGAAGGCCTTGCCGCGCCTCTCGTTGCTCGGCGCAACATCGGCTTCCCCATTGTGTATGACCGTGGCGACGCCATCGCGAGCAAGTACGGCGTGAACAATCTTCCAACGCTCGTCCTGGTATCGAAAGAAGGAAAGATCGTCGCCGTCCGTCGCGGCGTCACCAGCGACTCCGACCTCGAACGTCTGATCCGACGAGAGCTTTAGGCCCGTGCACGCATCGGTAGGAAGAAGCGCGCCCCGGTGAGATCGTTGACGCCGCAATAGAGGTCGGCGTCGAACGTTTCCTTCAGCGTGCTCCATGTCATGACTTCGTCGACGCGTCCTTGCGCGATGACGCGCCCATCTTTCATGAGCACGACGCGATCGGCGAACTGCGCGGCGACGTTGAGATCGTGCATGACGACGAGGCACGCGAGCGCGCGCTCCTTCACCTCGGTTGCGAGGAGCTCGTAGAGATCCATCTGGTGGCGCACGTCGAGAAACGCGCCCGGCTCGTCGAGCAAGAGCACCTTTGGTTCCTGCGCGAGCGCGCGTGCAATGGCGACGCGTTTCTGCTCGCCGCCCGAGAGCGCGTGAGCGGGTCTGTCTGCGAGCGCGGTGAGGTCGCATCGAACGATGGCGTCTTCGACAACGGTGGCGTCCTTGTCACCAAGGATCATCCATGCACCTTGGTGAGGTGCTCGTCCCATGGTCACCACTTGTCGCACGGTGAAGCCGAGGGCGTGTTGCTGCATTTGTTCGACGACGGCGAGCGAACGCGCCACGCTGGCTTTTCTGCGCGAAGAGGCGCCCGCGCAGAGCGGTTCGTCGAGCAGGAGTACCGTGCCGCGCGCCGGCGGAAGCAACCCCGACGCCACGCGAACGAGCGTGGTCTTGCCCGCGCCGTTCGGACCGAGCACGCACACGAGCTCCCCTGCGCGCACGGCAAGATCGACGTCGCGCAGTTGCGCGCGCTCGTCCTTCACGGCGCCGTAGGAGGCCGTGACGTTTCGAAAGGCGAGGCAGGCACGCGGGTGCAAACTCAGAGACTCGTCGATAGCACGCCACCCTTGACGCGATGACGACCTCCGTCTCTTCTTCTCCTGCCCGTGCGCCGATGAAGCTTGGCGCGCTTGCGCAGCCTTGGTTCGACGACGAGCGACCAGTTCGATGCGAGCTCGACGCCCTTTCACGCTCGTAGCTTCCCGTTTAAAGCGATTCGGCGGCAAAAAGTGACAGGAGCAGAAATCGCGTGCACTATCGATTTTTGTGCGCTAACGTAAATGTTTTACGTGGAAAACAAGCCTCAGCCCGATAGCGCGGATTTGTCCGCAGGTGATGTTGTCGCAGATCAGCCGCGGCGCGTCATCAAGCGGTACTCGAACCGCAAGCTATACGACACGAAGGACAGCCGCTACGTCACGCTTCTGCAGATCGCGGAGATGATTCGCACGGGTGAGGAAGTGCAGATCATCGACAACAACACGAAAGACGATCTCACCGAGGTTACTCTCGCGCAGATCATCTACGAAGAGCAGAAGCAGAAGACATCCACGCGCCGTAGCGTGCCGCTCCAGGCGTTGAAGGAGCTTATCCACCAGCGCACCGAAAAGGTGCTCAGCGATTTGCGCGAAGGTCCGATCGGCCGCCTCATCCCCGGTGCAAAGTCGGGTGAGCCAACGGTTCCGCCGGTCTCCGCGGCGGAAGAAGAAGCGACCGAGGAGACCGCACCGTCCGCAGCCGCGGCGGCTTTGAAGCCGAGCCTCGTGGATCAGGCGAAGGAAACGCTCGAAGACTGGCAGCAAAGGATCGACGAGCGCGTGAAAGCCATCGTCCCAGGCATTCTGCCGTGGCAACAGCTACAGCAGCTACAGCATGAGGTTAGCCGTCTCAACGCACGCGTCGACGAGCTCGAAGAGCAACTAAAGTCGCACGAGAAGCGCCCATAGCTTATTTAAACCGCTTTCAAGTTGACGCGAGGTTTGGAACCCCTCGTAGGTTGCTCCCGTCGTCTTTTGGTCGATTTGCGTCGCATCGCTTCGTTGCTCCCCCTCGAGCTGCACAAGCAGCTCTCGTCGGAGCGCCTCGCGCTGCTGGCTTCGCGGTGCGACGCCGTGTGCGTGTGCTACTTGCACACGCACCTTGCAACTCGGCCAAAATACTCGGTCCACAACCTTCAGCGGACCGGAACAGCCTTCCCAGCCCGCGCGCAGGAAGGGCCACGGAGGTCCCGCCGAAGGCGCCGGCGATGCCGGGATCGCGTCAAATCGAAAGCGGTCGACGTTTGGAATATGGTCCTTAGCCTCTCTGTTGGTCCTCCACAGAAAGGCGACTGTACGCGCCCATGAGCTCCAGCGTCGTAGACAAAAAGAAGCAGGTTGACGTTTTCGCCGAGGAGGCGGTCGGCCATCTTGACGCGCTCTACAGCGTCGCATGCAAGCTCACGCGTAATCCCACGCACGCCGAAGATTTGGTGCAAGACACGCTGCTCAAAGCCATGCGGGCGCGCGACCAGTTCCACGCTGGCACGAACCTCAAAGCGTGGCTTTTTCGCATTCTCACGAACACGTTCATCAACAAGTATCGTCGCGGCGGGCTCGAACGATCCATCCTCGAGGGTCCTGACGCCGATCCGCTCGTCGACGGTTGGGTGAGCGCGTCCACCATGCGGCAGCTTCGGGACCCTGAGCAGCAGGCGCTCTTGCCCATCGTCGAGGGCGAAGTGCAGCGTGCGCTCGATGCGCTGCCAACCGAGTTCAAGCTTGCGGTGATTCTCTGCGACGTCGAAGAGTTCAGCTACGAAGAGATTGCGCAGATCATGGGCTGCCCCGTTGGCACCGTGATGAGCCGCCTTCACCGCGGACGAAAACTTCTTCAGCGTTCCCTCTACAATCATGCTCTCGCCCTCGGTATCGTAAAAGGCGAGCCCGTGGCCGAAGCGAAGATCGAAACGAAACAAGACCAACGCCCCGCAGATCTCGCAGCGTTCCGTGCGCGAAAGCGGGGAGTGGCGTAGTCATGATTCTCGATGGCTGTAAAGCAACTGTTCGCTTGCTCGAACCGCTTCTCGATGGCGCGCTCGATCCTGTGAAGACCCTCGAAGTCGAGGATCACGTTGCAGCGTGTGAAGTTTGCCGCGAACGGTTCGCATTGGATCGCGCGATGCGCGGCTCGTTGAAGAAGAGCGTTCGTGTGGAAGCTCCGAGTGATGTGCGTGCTCGCATGCTTGCCGCTCTTGCGGGGGAGAGCGTGCGTGAGCAGGAGCGAATGCAACATCCCGCAGAGGAGGCGCCGTTCGCGCTCGTTGCAGGCGCCGAGAAGAGTTCGCATGAGGCACGGTCCGATCGCGGCATGCTTCGCCATTGGCGCACGGTGCTTCCGCTCGCCAGCGCCGCGGCGCTCGCACTCGCGTGGGCTTCGGCGGCGAAGCAGCCTGTCCTTCAGGGATCCACGGACGTGATGCGCGCGGGCTTTGGCAACGACGAGCTGCTTCGCGATTTCGTCGCGCAGCACTCGCGTCCGCTCCCGCCCGAGCAAACCGATCCCACGCAGGTGCAGAAACTCGAACGTTACGTCGGCGTGCCCGTGCACGTCCCTCACTTCACGCAAGCGCAGAACGCGCATTTCGTCGGCGGGCGGCTCGTTCCCCTGCACGGTGGCGAGCGCGCTGCCATGCTCCAGTACGAACTTCAGCAAGGGAGCAGCGTCCAGCGCGTGACGATTTTCGTGTATAATCCACGTAACGTGCAGGTGAGCGGAGCGTACCTTGCGCCGCGCGCCGTCGGCACCACCGAGGTCCGCGTGGGGCAAACGGATGGCTACTCGGTTGCGGTAACGCAGCAAGGCGGTGTGGGTTACACCATCGCGAGCGATCTCGATCCCGAGAGCAGCGCGATGCTCATTGCCTCCGCCCACCGCGACTGAAAACGCGTTTTTTCTAGCTAACACGAGCTGACTTGCTTCGGGCGAAAGGGGCACAGTAGGCTGCGACGTAGCGAGGGAATTTCGCATGCGCTTCGTTTACGTCATGGACCCGATGGATCGTGTTCTTCCAGACAAGGATACGACCTTTGCGTTCCAACGAGCCGCGCAAGCACGTGGCCATGTGGCTCTGCACTGCGAGCCGCGCGATCTGTTCGTGAAGGATGGCGAGGTTTGGGCGCGCACGCGCCGCCTTGTCGTGAGCAATACGGCTCCCCACGCCGTGTTCGGCGCCAACGAGGATGTCCGGCTTGCGGATGTCGATGCTGTCTTGATCCGCAAAGATCCGCCGTTCGACGCGCTCTATTTGTACGCGACCCAGCTACTCGAGCTCGCGCGCGACAAGACTGTCATCATGAACGATCCGCGCGGGCTACGCGACAGCAACGAAAAGCTTTACACGCTTCATTTCAAGAAATGGATGCCGCGTACGCTCGTGTCTTCGAACGAAGAGCAGTTGCTCTCCTTCTTGAAGAATGACATCGACGGTCATGGTGTCGTAAAGCCCCTCGATCTTGCTGGCGGAAGCGGCGTGATGATGCTCGCTCCGGGCGACAAAAACACGCGCTCGATCCTCCAGCTTCTCTCAGATGATGGACGGCGTCTCGTGATGCTGCAGGAGTTTCTTCCCGACGTCGTTCGCGGTGACAAACGCATGCTCTTGCTGGATGGGCAGATCCTCGGCGCCATCAACCGCGTCCCGCGCTCCGACGATCTTCGCTCGAACATCCACGTAGGCGGAAGTGTTGAGCCGTGCGCTGTCACCGATCATGAGCGCGCCATGGTTTCTGATATTGCTCCGCGCTTGGTGCGCGACGGTCTCGTGTTCGTGGGCCTCGACGTCATTGGTGGCAAGCTCACCGAGGTCAATGTCACGTCGCCCACGGGCATCCAGCAACTCAGTCACCACTTGAATCGCGACGTTGCAGAGGACGTCGTCGTGTGGCTCGAATGCGCGGCCAACAGGCTCCGCGCAGCCACGAACGCGTCGTAGCTCGATGCCCATCACGATCATCATCCGAACGGTGGCCGAGAGCGGCGGCACTGACGAACCCCCGTCGCTCACGTTCGATGGTACGCGCATCGTGATTGGGCGCGGATCGGGCAGCGACGTGCGTCTGCCCGATCCAACCGTGAGCACGCGCCACGCAACGATTCGTGCGCTCGACACGGAGTACGCAGTCGTTGACGAAGACAGCACGAACGGCACGCTCGTCGGCGGCGTCAAACTCGTGCCGCAGACACCGCGCATCGTAAAATCCGGCGATATGGTGCGCATTGGGCGCGTCTGGCTCGAAGTCATGATTGGGCAGAAGGCCGCGACAGCCGATCTCGGGCTCGCCACGCGCGATCTTGCCCTCGCGCTCGTTCGCGCCGCGATGAATGCGCTCGGTGACGACACGGTCACCAAGCTCCGCATCGTCGAGGGTGCAGATCTCGGTGGGGTTCTTCGCTTGACCGACTCCGAACATTGCTACCTCATTGGTCGCGCCGAGCGGTGCGATCTGCCGCTTGCCGATCAGGATTGCTCTCGCGAGCATGCATCGGTGACGAGACGCGGGGGCCAAGTATTTCTGCGCGACAACGATTCGCACAACGGCGTCGTGCTCGGAGAATCACGCATCCCCAGAGGTCGCGACGTGCCGTGGCGATCGCCCATGATGGCCCGCATTGGTTGTACGGTGCTTGCCCTCGATGAACCCGTCACGCGTGCGCTCGCAGAGCTCGAGGCAGCGGCCGACGAACCGCTTGCCGAAGAGGACGCGCCCGCGCCGCCGCCGCCATCGCGCATATGCGGCGCTTCACGTGCGAGCGAGGCACCGGTCATGCCTGTTGCGCAGATCGATCCCAGGACGAACATCGCCCCGCGCCGCCGCCCGCGCCGCTGGAGCATCACCGAGATCCTCATCGTTGTGTTCGCGAGCGCCGTCATTGCCGTAAGTGTTGCGGCCCTCGCCTGGGTGCTGAAGTGAAAAAGTCGCCGGGGGATCTCCCAACGGATTAGCGCTACTGCCGGAAGTATTCCGGCAGTAGCGTTAGGTTAGTTGGTGGGACAAGCGTTATAACAAGCCAGCATTGCACTGCAGTCGGCGTCGAGCGTGCACGCTAGGGCCGGTGCTGTGGCGCACGCATAAAGGACAGTGTCTCGGTTGAGGCAGTTGTCACATGGGTCGCCCGATATGGGCTGGGAGCCCTTGCAGGCCGAATCTGCACACTCGGTCGCGCATAGGCCACTGCTGCCGTCTGTGGCTCCATTGTCCGTACACGCGCAATGAAAGAATGCACGCGAGTAGACTGCGCCGCCGCTCGTATGATTGCTCACGCAACACGACTGGCACGCATCGAGCGAATCGGCGCTCTTGCAGGCCGCGTCATCATTCCCCGCGGAGCAGCGGTTGACGCAATCCCACATGGTGGTGCAATCGGGAATCGACTGACACGTGGTGCCGACTGAGGCGATGCATTCTCCGTAGGTCAGCAAGGAATTGAGGCAGGTGTCGCATGCGTCGCCCGCTTGCGGCGCAGTTGAGGGCGTGGCGCACTGTGTTGATGCGCATACCACCGCGCAATTGCCAGCAGCGCCGTTTCCAGTGCCATTGCATGCACAGTGATAAAAAGACGCGAGGAAAGCTGGTTTCCCGTCCGGGTGGTCAGTGGCGCAGCACTGCTGGCAGTCGTCTATTGTGCCCATGCCCATGCAAACCTTGTCGGGGTCAGGGTCGGCGTGGAATGACGAGCAGGCAGGCACAAGAGCAATGAACGACACGAGCGAAGCTATGACGACCAATATCAAAATTCGCATGGAGCTAGTCCCCCTTGAAAAGGGTTATGCAATTCATTTGGATTCAACACTCGCGCACCCAAACATCAGTGCCGGAAACGGAAGGATTCACTGACATGCGCTGCGGCACACGAACATCGCGCTGCAGTCGGAATCCTGCATGCATGCCGTGTAGGCAGCGCCGTTACATGCATTGTTGGCTGCCTGCTGGTTGAGGCAGTTGTCGCATGCGCTGCCCGTGATCGGAATGGATCCCTTGCAGGCCGAATCTGCACACTCCGCGGCACATATGCCGCTGCTATTGCCGCTCGTGGCCCCATAACCCGTGCAGGCACACACATAATACGTAGCAAGGTAGACTGCGAAACCGTGATCGTGGTTGGTGTTGCAACATGACTGGCACGCGCTGAGGGAGCCCGCATTTTTGCAGGCGGGGTCACTGACATCGGCCCCCCCTTCGGCACCTGCATCGGTCGTGCAGCGGGTGACGCAGGTGTTCAATGCAGTACAGTCAGGCACGGCCTGACACATCGTCTGGATCGTAGAGCTGCATTGTTCGAGGGTCGTTGCGTTCTGGAGGCATTTGTCGCACGTGCTGTTTGCCTGCGGAGCAACGGAGGGGGTCGCACACTGCGTTGTTGCACATTCCGTCGCGCAAACTCCCGCAGCGCCACTGCTCGTGCCGGTGCAAGCGCACTGATTGCGAGCCGCGAAAAAGGTTCCTGATCCGTTCGAGTGATTGGCCATGCAGCATGACGCGCAGTTCTCCGCCGTGCCGGTGCTCATGCAAACCTTGTCGGGGTCAGAGTCGGCACGGAATGACGAACACGCGGGTGCAAGAGGAAAGAGCAGCGCGAGCAAAGTCGTGACGACGAAGATCGAAATTCGCATGGGTCCGCCCTTTAAAAAGTTATGCAATTGATTTGGATTCAACTCCTGCGCGCGCAAAACATCAGCGCCTGGGCCGCGTTGACGAGTTACTGGCAGGCGCTGTTGCAAGCGAGGAGCATGGCGCAGCCGGTGTTGGCATAACACTCTTCGTAGATTGCGCCGGTGCAAGCGTCTTGGTAGGCCTGCTGACTCTCGCAGGCGACGCATGCGCTGTCAGCGTCGTAGCCTTGGCAGGCCGAAGCTGCGCACGCGTCCGCGCACACACCTCTGCCACCGTCTGTGGCCCCCGTGCCTGCGCACGCGCACTGACTCATGACGTTGACGAACATCTTGGCGCCGGTCAGGTGGTTGTTGACGCAGCACCGCAGACACGCGTCGGACGAGCCGGCATCTGCGCAGATCGTGTCGACATTCGAGTCTCCTGCCTCGACGTCCGCGCCTGCTTCGACGATGGGCGTGTTCGAGTCTCCTGCCTCGACGTCCGCGCCTGCTTCGACGATGGGCGTGTTCGAGTCTGTGTTGGATGATGAGCACGCAGGCGTGAAAATAAAAAATGACGCAAACGAAGTTGCGACAACGAAAGATGAAATCCGCATGGCTTTACCTTACCTTGAAAGAATTTGAGATTGAGATTCAATAACTTCTTAACAAGTTATAAGGGCACTGCCGAAGACGCCAAAAACGACGTGAAGCCGTGGCGGATTGGGCTAGCGCTACTGCCGGAATGCTTCCAGCAGTAGTGCTCATCAGAACGCGCCGCCGAGGGAGAGACCCGCGAAGCCTGGTCCCACGGTTGGCGTGACGGTTGGCTTCTTCGCGCTGCGCGATTCTATGGATCCGGTGGGTTCCAGGAAATGCCAGATGAGACCGCCCACGGCGACGGCTGCACCGGCGCCCATGAGAACGATGCCCGTAGTGCCCTGGGTTCTTGACTTGCCTGCTCGGTCCCTGTCGGCCTGGAGATCTGCGTCGGATTCACCGACCCCCTTGACACAGGTACCCGAACCTGACTCGCAGTTCGAGGGCATGCTGGGTTTCGTCACCAAGATCACCGCACCGGTGATCACTGCGGCTCCGCCGACGCCAACGACAACCCATGGCAAAATCGTGTGCGAGCGCTCCGGGGCGGGCCGCTGCTGTTCCACCACGGGTTCTTTCGCCTTCGACTCGGCGGCGATACGCTTTTGAATGTTCTCCATGCGAGCGCGGAGCGAGGCGTCCGCGTTGCTGGCCGGCACGCGATCAAAGTACGCCTGGAGCGCGTTCAGCGCCTCCTGCAGGTCGCCCTTCGATTCGTACGCGCGCGAGATGTTGATGAGCAACTCGGGCTTCGTGCAGTCGCGCCGATATGCTTCACGATACTGGGCGATGGCGGCATCCCAGTTGCTGTTGTCGTACGCACTGCGCCCAGCAAGGTAGGCGTCATGTGCGGCGTTGCTTTCTTCGGGCGAGATCGCCCGCCCCGTGCAGGACGGATACGGCGGAGCGCCCGCCGTGGCCGTCGCTGTCGCCGGAGCACCCGCCGCAGTCGACTGAGCGTACGCGGGTGTGGAGAAAGCGGTGAACAAGAGAAGACCAAAACCAAGAGCAGACGTACTTGTGCGCATGACTATTCTGAATGGCGCAGTCTACAACGTTCCAAGCCTGAGGCGAGAGGCTCTGTCGCAGTAAAAGCATCCGGAGTCGCCGAGAGGCTCTTTTCGTTATAGAAATGTCGGCTGGAGTGAGGGCATGTCCACAAACCTGCTACTCGCCACGGTTCGCGGACACGTTCGAGTTATTGCACGGCGGCGTGCGGCGCCTTTTCGCCGTTCGCCTCCTTTTGCTTCATCTCGTATTTACTTGGGCACTTTGCGAGAACGTTGCTTGCTTCGAGCGAGCTGTCGGACAAAAATTCGCCCTCGACCGTCACGCCCACGTCCACGCCGGGAGTGTCGCGAAACGTGTCCGGCACCACGCACTTGGCGAACCGAACGGGCAACTCGACGCCATTCTTCTCGATGGTGAAGCGATACTCGCACGGCGTGTCGCGCTTGGTGAGCGAGCCGTGGACAAGATTCCCCTCTGCGCGAACGGGCTTGCCGATAAACTTCGCCTTCTCCGCGATGAGCGCGTCGACGGGCTTCGAGTACATGCCCTTGTCCTGCATGCCGACGAGGACGAGAGCAACGATGGCCGCCGCGGCCATGACGAGCGGGACGAGGAGCAAGAGCCGCTTGCGCGCGCCATTCTCGTCCTCCTCCTCGCCATGCGAGCCGCGCGTTCGGGCGCGAACGGGAACTTCGAGATTCGACGCGTCACCTTCGCGACTCTCCGTGACGGCGATTGCGGAATGCGACGCGTTACTCATACGACACCATAAATTGTAGTCTCCGTGACGTCGAGGTCAATGCATCCATGGTACCTCGAAACCCAAGTGCTACGATGATGAGCGCTTGGGGACGAGCCTTCCATGACCGACGTACTCTCGAAGCCGGTACTCGTTCTCAATCGCATCTTTCAGCCGGTGCAGCTAACGACGGTAAAACGCGCTTTCATTCTCCTTTACGGTGGCGCCGCCTACGCCGTCGACGAAGATGGAGAAGAGTACGATTTCGAGCTGTGGCGGAGGCTGCCGGTGCGTCACACGGACGACGCGTTACCCATTGTTGGCAACGCGCTTCGCGTGCCTCGCGTCCTGCACTTGCACCGCTATGATCGCGCGCCGAAAATTACCGTTCGACTCACGCGTCGCAACTTGATGCTTCGTGACGGCCATCAGTGCCAGTACTGCGGCAAGCAGCCCCCGCTTCGCGATCTCAACATCGACCACGTGCTTCCGCGATCGCGGGGTGGTGCCGACTCATGGGAAAATCTCGTGACCGCATGTCGCTACTGCAACCTCCGCAAAGGCTGGCGGACGCCCGAGGAAGCGAACATGCGTCTCGCACGAAAACCCTCCCGGCCGAAGTGGTCGATGACCGCACAACTCCTGCATGCCGCGGCAACGAAGTACCGTGAGTGGGAGCCCTTTTTAAAGGCGAGCTAGCCCGGATCATTCATGACGCGATTGCGGTAGAAGGCCGAGACCGCAGCGAAAAGGGCGCACGCCGTATCGCAGAACCGAGGCGTACTGTACGTACGCCGCAGGTCCGAGGAGCGCCGTACGCCCTTTGCAGCAAAGGGATCGGCTCTTCTAAGCGGAGTCGTCATGAATGATCCGGGCTAGCTCCCGTCGCCGGCCTTCAGATCTGCGTCGCCCGCCTTCGTTGCTCGGCATTCGCCGGCGCCTTCGGCGCAGTCGGCTCGTCTTCGGCGAGACCTCAAGGCCCCGTACTTCAAGTACGCCTCCGGAGTCTGGTGGTGCCTTCGGCACAGGTCGGCCCGCCTGCGGCGGGACCTCAGGGCGGCCTTGGCGGGCTCGCATCTCTTTGGCCGGCTCGGTCCGCCGATCGCAACGAATGACGTTGTATGCGGCGTATTTGGCGCAAAAGAACGAAGGCGCCGGTGATGCCGACGCCTTCGCAAAATCATTTGTGAAGCAGGTCGATCAGAACTCGGCGCGGCCCGCGTCTTTGCCAGCGTCCTTGTCAGCAAGCTCGGTGTAACCGGCGTCCTTGCCGGCATCCTTGTCAGCGAGCTCCGTGTAACCCGCATCTTTGCCGGCGTCCTTGTCAGCGAGCTCGGTGTAACCGGCATCTTTGCCAGCGTCCTTGTCAGCGAGCTCCGTGTAGCCCGCATCGTCGCCGCACAAAACGATGTTCCCGCCGCTGTCTTGCCCGCCGTCCTTGGCATCGTTGGCGCCCAGCGTTGCGGACGGCATGGCCGAGCCCACCGTTGCGACCGTTGCAGCCGCTGCAACACCGACGAACATCATCATAGCCTTCATACGCTTCATGAAATCATCCTCCAACAGACGAAACACGCATCCCGTGCGTGTTTCGCACGGCTCCGCGAGAAAGGCATTTATCTTAACAGCGAATCTGACCGGGTGCTTTGGATTTTTCCGTTAAATCGTCTTCATCTTATCGTATTACGCATTTAGCTTTGGACGGGGTCCTCTGGTCTCGTGTGCGTCGTGTGTGCTTTGTTCTTCGATTTCCAGAGCATTTGTTTTGCCCGATTCGATACGACATAAAACGCCGGCACGACGACGAGGCTGAGAATCGTTGAAACCGTGAGTCCGCCGAGCACGGCTGCGGCCATGGGGCTGCGCGTTTCGGTGCCCGGGCCGAGCCCGAGAATGGGCGGAACCGCTGACATCATGGTGGCCACGGTGGTCATCAAAATGGGTCGCAACCGGAGCGGGCCGGCCCTGAGCATGGCTGCATGGTGGTCAATGCCTTCGTGCTCGTGCACTTGATCGGCATACTCCACGAGCAAGATTGAATTCTTCTTCACGATGCCCATAAGAAGAAGCAATCCGATCATACTAAATAAATTGAGTGATTTGCCCGTGACGAGGAGGCCCAGAATGGCTCCGGAGATAGCCAATGGCAGAATCGTGAGCACCGTGACGGGCGCAAGAAACGAATTGAACTGACTCGCGAGAACCATGTACGCCACGAGGACGCCGATGCCGAGCGCGAACCAAAGGCCGCTCGTCGTCTCCTCGAGCTGCGAAGCCTGACCGCTCGATACGACGCGAATGCCCATGGGCAGCGTCTTTGCGAGCTCGTTCACTTTCGCCATGGCTTCGGCCTGCGAGTGGCCGGGCGCAACGTTCGCCGTCATGCCAATCGCGCGCTCGCGATCGATGCGGCTGATGGTTTGCAGCACCGGCATCTCTTGTTGCGTGACGAGGAGCGACAGCGGAATGAGGTCGCCGGACTGGCTGCGAACCATGATGCTCGAGAGATCTTCGGGGCGCGTGCGTTGCGAAGCCATCAGGCGCATACGAATGTCGATGCGGCGCCCGTCGGCCGTCGAAAATTTGCCGACCGTGTTGCCGCCGACCAGCGTGCTCATGGTCTGCCCCAGATCGTTGATCGAAACGCCGAGATCGGTTGCGCGTCTTCGATCGGGCAAGACTTGCAATTCCGAACCGCCAATCTGGTAATCGGAATTCGAATCCGTAATGAGACCGCTCGCGTCGAGTTGGTCTTTGAGTTTCATCGACGCGACGACGAGCTCGTTCCAGTCCGAGCCGCGCACCGTGAAGTCGACGGGCGATCCCTTGCTCGTACCGAAACCTTGCTGCGACGGATCTTGGATGGAAGCGCGCAGGCCCGCGATGCCCGAGAGATCTTTGCGGAGAGCCTGCATGAGATCCATGGCGCTTGTCTTGCGCTCTGCGGGCGGGACGAGCGTGAGCGACATTTGCCCCGAGGAACCCGAGAGCGTCACGAGCATGCGCTGGATCTCGGGATGCTTTTTGATTCGTTCCTCCGCGCGAGCAAGCAACGGCTGCGCGGCCGTGGGCGTCGAGCCAGCTTCCGTGGTGAGCCGCACGTTGAGCCGGCTCTGATCCTGCGAGGGGATGAATTCGGTTTTGATGCGCGTGGCAAGCGATACGGTGGCGGAGAGCACGACGATTGCGGTGAGCAGCACCTTGAGCGGATGGCGCAGCGCGATGGTGAGCGCGCGCGAGTAAAAACGCTCGACTGCGGAAAAACCCTTGTCGACGGCTTTGCCGACGCGGCTTCGACCTTCGCGCGAAGTTTGGAGCATCTGCGCGCAGCGCGCGGGGGCGAGCGTGATCGCCTCGAAGTAGGAGAGCATCACCGCGACCGAGAGCGTGATGCCGAATTGGAAAAAGAACTTGCCGATGACGCCGTTCATGAAGACGACGGGCAGGAAGATGGCGATGACGGCGAGCGTGGCCGCGAGGGCGGCAAAGGTGATTTCCTTCGTGCCCTCCGAGGATGCACGCACGCGATCTTTGCCCATCTCGGCGTGGCGATAAATGTTCTCCATGACCATGACCGCATCGTCGACGACGAGACCAACGGCAAGCGAGAGGCCGAGGAGCGTGAACGTGTTGAGCGTGAAGCCGAAGAAGTAAACCGATGCCACGGTGCCGAGGAGCGACATCGGAATGGCGAGCACGACGTTCATCGTGCTCGAGAGCGATCCCAGAAATAGCCAGCAGACCAGGGCCGTTAGCGCGACGGCCATGCCGAGTTCGAGTTCGAGCTCGTGAACGGACTCTTCGATGAAGACCGTGGAGTCGAAGAGGACTTCGACCTTCATGCCTTCGGGCAGCGTTGCTTCGATTTCTTTGACCTTGTCGCGCACGCCTTGAGCAACGGCGACCGCGTTCGTCCCGCGCTGCTTGAGGATGCCGAGAGCCTGGAGCGGCACGCCGTCGAGGCGCGCGACGGACGTGACGTCTTCGAAGCCGTCTTCGACGAGCGCGACGTCGTCGAGGTAGACGGGCGCGGGTACTTTTTTGACGACGATCTTTCTGAAGGTATCGAGATCGAGCGCTTCGCCGAGCAGGCGCACGTCGAGCTGGCGATCGCCGGCCGCAAGCTGTCCGCCGGGTATGTCGACGTGCTCGTTCTTGACGGCGTTGATGACGTCGTTGGCGACGACGCCCTTCTCCGAAAGCCGACTCGCGTCGAGCCAGACGCGCACGTTGCGATTGACGTAGCCATTCAGCGTGATCTGCCCGACGCCGGGTACGGTCTGAAGACTCTCTTGCACCTGATAGCGCGCGGCGTCGGCGAGCATCTGACGCGAATAAGGACCCGTGACGGCAATCTGCAAAATAGGCTGATCGTCGGGATTCGATTTGGAAACCGTGGCTGCTGGCACGTCCTTCGGCAGCGATCGCTGTGCGGAGGCAACGCGCGCTTGGATGTCTTGGAGCGCCAGATCGACGTTGCGCGACATGTCGAAGGTCACGGTGATGCGCCCCGTGCCCGAGCGCGCCTGCGAGGCAATTTGCTTGACCCCCTCGACCTGCGAAATCGATTCTTCGAGCGGCTGGATGATCTCGCGCTCGACCGCCGTTGGCGAGGCACCCGTCCAGGTGACCGACACCGAGATGTTCGGGTAGTCGACGTCCGGGAACTGACTGATGCCAATGCGACTGAGCGCAACGATCCCGAAGAGCATCACGCCGGCCATGAGCATCCAGGCGAAGACGGGATTTTTGATCGATACGTCGGTGATGCTCACTCGGCTGCTCCCTTTTTGTCTTCGGGAAGCGAGGGTTGCCCGCCGTCTACTGCCGTCACTTGTGTCGCTCGCACGCGTGCCCCGTTCGACAGCGCTTCGGCGCCTCGAACGACGATCCAGTCGCCGGCGTTGATCCCGGTTCGGACTTCCACCCAGCCGTCCTTCGAGTTCATGCCGAGCGTGACGACGCGCTCCTCGGCCACGTCGTCTTTGACGACGTACGCGACGTAGCCGTGATCGGTCGCGCGCGTTGCCGAACGCGGGATCACCGGTGCGTCGCGCGTTGCGCCCACGTCGATCGCCACGTCGCAGAACGATCCCGGACGCAGCCAATAGCGATGATCGTCGGCGTCGACCTGACCGGTGATCGAGACCATGTGCGTCGCCGGATCGGCCGAGGCGCTGACGAGCGTGATCTTCGCGGTGAAGGTGCGCTGCGTCTCGCGCATGGTGAAGTTCGCAGTCATCCCGGGCTTGATGCGCGGCGCATCCGCCGGCTCGACCTGGAAGCGCAAGAGCATCGGGTCGTCTTGCAGGAGCGTGGCCATCACGTAACCCGCGTTGACGTATTGTCCGGTCTCGACGGTGCGCGTTTGGATGACGCCCGACATGGGTGCGCGCACGGCGGAGTCGCGCAAGTTCAAGTCAGCAACTTTCAGGTTTTCGTTGGCAACGGCGGTATCGGCCTTCGCGGTGAGGCTCTTGGTACGGTAACTTGCGAGCTCTTCGCCCGGGATGAGTCCTGGATTCGTGGCGCTCGCTCCTTCGCGACGCGCGACCATGGCCTCCGTGTCCGCTTGCGCGGCCATCGTCTTGTCGAGTGCGGCCTTCGCGCTGTTGACGGCGAGCCGGTAGCGCTGCGAATCGATGACGACGAGCACGTCGCCGGCTTTGACTTCTTGGCCTTCGCGGAAGGCCACGCGATCGACCGCGCCCGCCACGCGTGCCGTCACTTGCACGCGTTCGAATGCGTCCACGGAGCCAGGAGCCGTCACGACGTAATCGAGTTTCTTCGATTCGACCTGCAAGATGTCGGCGGCAAAGGTGAGACCCGCGCCACGCCCGGCTTTGCCACTACTGGCTGCCGCGGCGCTCTCTTTCTTGCACGCGCTGAGCGCGAGCGGAGTGAGCGGGACGAACGTGCAGAGAAGAAAGATGGTTGCTCGTTTTTTACTGCGGGCCATTGAAAGCGACTTCATCGTGCGTCTCTTCATCGTGTTCCGGGGGACGGGACGTCCTCGTCAATGGGCCCGAGCCCGAGCGCGAGGCGCAGATCGAGGTAGGCCTGTTCCATCTGCAACTTCGCGGTTGCAACGCTCACTTCGGAATCGAACCGCCTGCCGTTTGCGTCGATGACTTCTATCGCCTTGGCAAGACCCTGACGGTAGAGGATCTCCGTCTCGTCCACGTTCTTCTGCGCGGAGGCGAGCGCGTCGTTGAGGATGCGGTACGAATCGCGGGCGGAGCGGAGGCTGATGACGGCGATCTTCACATCGTTCTCGACGGAGCGGCGGAGCAGTTGCTCGTCGAGCGCTTGGCTGTCCGCCTGCGCCAGGCGCGTGCGTCGATCGGCGTAGCGCGCACCGGCGTCGAAGATCGCCCACGAGAGGTTCAACGTTGCGGACTCGTCCAGCGCTCGCTCCGTGGAGAGAGGATCGGGGAGGATGCGCAATTGCGCCTGGAGCGACGCCGATGGAATGAGTCGGTAGAGCGGCTCGCGCGCGCTTGCGCGCAGTGCCTCCGTGCGCTCATGCGCGGAGCGCACGTCCGCTCGTCGATCTTGCGCCGTCTTGATCTGGTTGGTCGAGGCAGATCCAAAATTTTGCGCAGAGTTCGTCGTTCGCTCGGGCGCCGCGAGTGGGCTCGTCACGGGGCGTCCCAGCAGAAACGATAGTTGCTGCCGTGCGCGCGCGAGGGCGCCCTCGTCCTGCGCGACCTCACGTTGCGACGACGCGAGATCGATCTTCGAGCGCGTCGCATCGTTCGTGCTCGTGAGTCCAGCCTGCGCGAGCGCTTCGGAGTTGTGCAAGTTTGCTTGCGCCGTTTCGAGCTTGCGCTTCGCGGCTTCGAGCACGCGCTCGGCCGTCAGCACCTGGAGGAACGCGCGCGCCGTGTCGAAGGCAAGAACGCGTGTATCCTGCAACGCGCCCCACTTCTCGGATTCGAGCTGATGAGATGCCTGCGAGTATTGCGGAAACGCGCTCGGATTGAGCACCGGCTGCGACAGAGTCACGGTGCCGGCGTGCGTGAAGTTGCGGTTCGCGCTGTCCTCGGTTGCGCGCCATTGGGTGGAGCCTGCGGCCGTCAGCGAGGGGAAGAACGCCGTGCGCGCCCTGTCGAGCTGCCCCGTGGCCGTGTCGACACGCAGAGGTGCTTTGAGCGCGCGCTCGTTGTACGAGAGCGCCACCTTGATGGCGTCTTCGAGACGTAAGGGGGAGTCGTTTGGCGGGTGCGCTTCCGTCTCCTCACCTGGCGCATCCTGAGCGTTCGCGCCGGCTGGCAGAAGGAGCAGCGGCGCAAGCAAGAACAGGCAGGATACACGCATCAACGGGCCTTCCTCGTGAGGTCGCGAACCGGGGAAGACCGGATTCCGCGGGGCGCATCATGCTCGCCCATCGCGGCACGCTGACGCAAGCCCCCGGTCCCGTCGCGCTCGCATCACCGCGGATTCGCGGTTGCGCTCGAGAGAAACCCGTGGAGCTGCGGCACAAAAAAAAGTAGCATCGGTTTTTAGACCGCTTTCAAGTTGACGCGAGGTCAAGGCGGGGCCGAGGAGCGGACCGGAACAGCCTTGAAGGCTTTGAGGACCGCACCGCAGGCCCCAACGATGAGATCGCGGCAAATCGAAAGCGGTGTGTCGGAGGAGTGGCCGAGTGGTCTAAGGCAGCGGTTTTGAAAACCGCCGTACGGTAACGTACCGGGAGTTCGAATCTCTCCTCCTCCGCCCGAGTTTTTCAGTCGTTTCAGCGTCGGTGCTCGTTTCGGTGAAACGGCCGTGGTAGCCACGGAGGGATGAGGATACGCGCCGTCTGGACGAAGGAGTCCGTCGCTCGGTGGGAGGCACCGCTTTGGCAGTGGTTTAAGGTGCTCGACCAGTATGGGGATGCGGTCCCGGATGATGTTGCGTATTGGTACAACGAACGCGCAACGTTGAGCACCTTGGCGGGTGCCCTGTGGCGCTCGGGGGGCGTGGTTTTGGAGGAGTACTCGACCGTTCGAGTCGATGACGGCTCGCGTGCCCTTGAAAGCCATGGACGCGTGGATCTCTGGTGCAAGATCGGCGAAGCCGACTACACGATCGAGGCGAAACAGGGCTATTGCAAGGGTCACAAGGAATTCAACTCCTTGGCTGCCGATCGACTCAAGGAGGCATCAAATCAGTGCAACACCGACAAATACCCGGGAACTTATCAGCTCGCGATGGTCTTCATCGTCCCGAGCTTGAAGGAACGCCCGACCGACATGAGGGAGTGGGTGGATGTTGTCCAATCATTCAACGCGGATTTGGCGGATTTGAAAGCTTTATACCTTGATGTGGAGGGGCCCCAGTCGAAGATGGGAGAAGCAAAGGACAGGTACTTCCCGGGTGTCGTGCTGCTCGCACGCCTGGTTTCCAAGCATGGATCTGGTGGATGAGTAAGCGACCGTCTACGCCTTCTCCGCTCTTCGTTTACAGGTACTGCCCCTATTATCGAATAGAGCAGACATCGAGGCGGAAAGAATTCTGTCCAATCATTTTGCGTGCTCATGGTCTGGGATCTCCCTCGGACAGCTATTGCACGAGCTTGGAATGCGGCAGAGGTATTCCAATTGACTGAGATACGTGTCTGCGGCGGATGTGCGTGAATGTAAAGATGTGCCCGACAATCTCGAGATCAATTGCAAAAATGCGCGGCATGGGTCCACAATTAGGGCTCTGTCGCTGCCCGTGCGGCGAGGAGTCCTTTCCAGTCATTGTCCTCATAAGGAAGTTGCCATGAAGCAGTATGCTGCGGAATTGTTCGGTACGTTCTGGCTCGTGCTCGGAGGTTGCGGCAGCGCCATCTTGGCAGCAGGCTTTCCGGGTCTGGGAATCGGCTTTCTTGGAGTTGCCCTGGCCTTTGGCCTGACCGTGTTGACCATGGCCTACGCCATTGGTCATATCTCAGGCTGCCACCTCAACCCGGCCGTATCCATCGGCCTCGTCGCGGGCGGTCGTTTCCCGGCCAGCAAATTGCCGGGTTACATCATTGCGCAGGTCCTCGGCGCCGTGCTTGCGGCGGGTGTGCTGTACCTGATTGCAAGTGGCAAGTCCGAATTCAGCCTTGCAGGTGGCTTTGCCAGCAATGGCTACGGTGACCATTCACCGGGCAAGTACGGCATGCTTGCCGCGCTGGTTTGCGAAGTCGTGATGACGGCCATGTTCCTGATTGTCATTCTCGGCTCCACCGACAAGCGCGCTCCGGCAGGCTTTGCTCCGATCGCCATCGGCTTGTGCCTCACGCTGATCCATCTCATCAGCATTCCGGTGACGAACACCTCGGTCAATCCCGCGCGCAGCACCGGCGTGGCGCTGTTCGCCGGTGGCTGGGCACTACAACAACTCTGGCTGTTCTGGGTTGCGCCGATCCTCGGCGCCGTGCTCGGCGCCACGGTTTATCGCTACATCGGCAGCGAAGAGTAAACTCCGTCGCCGGCCTGCAGATATGCTTCGCCCGCCTTCGTTGCTCGGCCTCCCCCGTACTTCAAGTACGCCTCCGGCCTCGCAGCCTCGGCGGGCTCGCATCTCTTTGGCCGGCTCGGAGATTGTGCTCCTAATGGGAGTACAATCCCGTCGCGGTGTGTCGCGGTGTAACGAGTGCGCGGAGGGGTCCACTTAACATTCACCATCGCGCGGCGCGCGCTCGCTTATCGCGATACATGCGGGCGTCGGCGCGCATGAACACGCTGTCGGCTGTCTCGCCTGGCTGAGCGAGCGCGACGCCGACGGAGAACGATGCGCCGTATCGCGCCGTGCGGGTCTCGAAACGTGCGCGGAGCCGCTTGACCGCAACGTCGGCTTCTTCGGCTGAAACGTCGAGCAGGAGGAGCGCGAACTCGTCTCCGCCGACGCGAGCAATCAGGTCACCGGAGCGCAACGTGATCCGCGCCGATCGCGCGAGAGCTCGCAGCACTTCGTCGCCCGCGGAATGTCCATACTCGTCGTTCACGGTCTTGAAGCCATCGAGATCGATGAATGCGACGGCTACGTTGCGCCGCCGTCGCTGGCGAAGCTCGTGGCGGACGAGACCCATGAAGTGCGCGCGCTGCGGCAGTCCCGTGACCGAATCGGCACTGGCCTTGTCGAGCGCTCGCTCGATGAGCGACGGCGTCACGACGATGGGGCGACTTTCATGCTCGGTCTCCTTGCGGCGATGCGCGCCGTCGAGGATTAGAAGATCGAGCGCCGCGACGCGCACGTGGACTTCGCGGCCGAGCGCCTTCGACATGCGCCGCCGGTGCGCGAGCACGCGGCGAAACAGCGTTCTCGCCGTGGGCTCGCCGATCTGCTCCATGCCGAGCATTCGCCGCATGATTTCGACGTGCGGCGTAGGCGTCACCGTTGCGAACTTGGCGACGAGCACAGTGAGCTCGTCGTCCGAGGTGACGCGGTCGAACGAGTCATCTCGAATGACGCTCCGCGCCTCGCTGACGCGACTCTTCACGCGCGCGTGTTGTGGGCCACGTGATGCCAAGCGTCGCCGTCCTTGGCTTGACGATGCGAGCTCTGCAAATTGCGTCACGCGCGCCGCCTCCGTTATTGTTCTTCGTGCACGCGACATGCCCGTGGTGGGTGCTGACACGAGCGTTGATGTGCTCAGCTCGCGACGCCCTTCTTCTTGGTTTTCTCGCTTTCTGCGCGCGGTTCGGCTTTCTTCGGTCCTTTCTTGATGACGAGCGGCGGCTCTGACGGGGCGGTTTCGGACTTGCCCTCCGTATGCGCAACGCTCCGCTTGAGTGCCTCGAGTAAATCGATGATTTTTGTCTTCGGGACTTCGGGCGCCGTCGTCACTTCCTGCCCGGCGATCTTCTCATCGACGGTCTGCCGAACCTTGTCCGCCCACGTGTCGCGAAACTGGGATGGATCGAACGTATCGCGATCGAGTTGTCGAATGAGTTTGTCGGCGAGTTCGAGTTCGATGGGCTTGAATTCGAATGTGCCGCCTGTTTCGATTTCATCGAACGAACGAACTTCGTCCGCGTAAAAGCACTCGTGCAAAATGAGGCCTTTCTTGTATGGCCGCACGAGAACGAGATTGTCTTTGCCCCTCTGCGCGAAGCGACCAACGGCGAGCCGTCCGGCGCTCTCGAGAGATTCTGCGAGTAGGCGATAAGCGCGCTCTGCGCCCTTGTCGGGTCCGAGGAAATACGTCTTCTCGATGTAGAGGAAGTCCACGGTGCTTGCCGGCACGAATTGGGCGAGTTCGAGGATGCCGCTGCGTGCAGCCTCCATGGCTTTCAATTCTTCGTCCGTGAACTTTACGTACTGATCGCGCGCATACTCGAAGCCGCGCACGGTGTCTGCGCGCTCGACCACCACGTTCTCGGCGGGGCAGACCATCTGCTGTTTGAGCCGGCCGCCGCACGTGTGATGCAACAAATTGAAACTCACCGACTTTGGGGACGTCGCCGTAAAGAGCTTGAACGGAATGGAGACGAGGCCGAACGAGATGGTTCCGGACCCGATGGATCGCGCTGCCATTCGTCGATCTTAATTCCGGATTGGCGTGAGAACTCGCCGGATCGCTGGGGTGCGATCGCGATGCTCGTCAAGGTGTGGCAGTCGAACAAACCTTGGACAGTAGAGGCGAGAGGATTTGCGTATCGAAGACGAGATACGCGCGCCAATGGAGCACGATCGCCGTCAGGAGAAGGACGACGAGCGCAATCGCCAACGCGGCGAGAGAGCGGCGACGAGATGTCTGCGCATGCGCGGCGACGGGCGCCACGTGAGTCCACGGTCGTGGCGGCAGAACTTCGGGCGGCGGCACGAAGATCCGAGGTTGCGAATCGAGCGGTGCGGCACATGCGCGAAGTGCCGCAGCAAGCCGCTCACGATCTATCGCGCTCGTTGGCAGATCGTGTGGCTCCAAGCAATGCGTCGTTGGCGCCTCCGAAGGCATTGGGACATCGGAATCATCTAGCTCGGAGAATTCATGACGACTCCGCGTAGAAGAGCCGATCCCTTTGCTGCAAAGGACGTACGGCGTTTCTCGGCCCTGCGGCGTACGTACAGTACGCCTCGGTCCTGCGATACGGCGTGCGCCCTTTTCGCTGCGGTTTCGGCCTTCTATCGCAATCGCGTCATGAATTCTCTGAGCTAGGGCGGGTTGCGTTACTTCTTCGGGTGAGATCACGGTGATCTCATCGTCGTACCTATCGATCGCGATCCTCTTCGCTTCGATGGCACGGTTGCGCGTGCGTCCTCGTTCTTCAAGCCTTCGGGTGAGCCAGGCGGGCAGGGGCGGAATGGGTTCCATGGTGGTTTTTCACCCTTCGGCCGCGAACAGAGAAAGATGCTTCTTTTGACTGCACGCTATGCTCGCTGGCCATGGCAACCATCGGACTCATCGGAGCAGGACACATCGGCAGCCAACTCGCGCGTCTCGCGGTCAAGAGCGGCTACGACGTCGTGATCAGCAACTCGCGTGGCCCCGAGACGTTGCAAGATCTCGTCAAGGAGCTCGGCTCGAAGGCGCGTGCCGCAACGTCCGTCGAAACCGCGAAAGCTGGCGACTTCGTGGTCGTCACCATCCCGCTGAAGAACTACCGCGACGTGCCTGTTGCGCCTCTCGCGGGCAAGCTCGTGATCGACACGAACAACTACTACCCGCAGCGCGATGGACATATTCGCGCCCTCGATGACGAGACCACGACGACCGCGGAGCTCCTGCAGGCGCACCTGCCGACGTCGAAGGTCGTCAAAGCGTTCAACCATATTTACGCCGCCGATCTCACGACGCACGGTCAACCTGCGGGCTCGAAGAATCGCCGCGCGCTCGCCATCGCGGGGAACGACGCGGACGCGAAAGCCAAGGTGACGCACCTCATGGATCAATTCGGTTTCGACACCGTCGACATGGGGCCACTCGAGGAAGGTTGGCGCATCCAGCGCGACACACCGGGCTACGGTCCGCGCCGGAACGCGTCCGAGCTTCGCGCCAATCTCGCAGCGGCCAAGCGCTATCGAGACATGTAAAATACACGCATCTTGTTCGTCAAGATCGTGCTCTAACAATGGCGGCGAAGGACCGTGAACGAAGCTCGGGCAGGGTCAAGCCTGTCGCGACCACGTCGGCTTCGTCGAGTGCGCCGCACGACAGACCGCGAAGGAAGAAATTCACGAGGCCCTGTCCGGTTGCTGCGTCGTCGAACACCTGACCCTGGCGCGTGGCTTTCGTTGCGCGCTCGACGAACGTGGCAAGCCTTTTCCCCATCGCCTCGCGCTCGCCGAGGAAAAACGTGTAAAGTGCACCAAGTCGAGCGGGGATCTGCGCGGGGTGAAGATCCCAACCTTCGTAGATGCCGGCATGCAGCGCGCGGCGGACGTTTCCAGCATGGAGCTTCCAGGCGCCGTGGACGTCGGCCGTGTTGTCCGCGAGCTCGGTTTCGGTGAGCGGCGAAGCACCCGCTTTGTGCCGGCCGATAGGCAAGAGCGTCGTGGCGCCATCGACGATCGCTACCTCCGTTTCGGCGAGTGCAAACTGCATGATCATGCGCGCGGCATCGCACGCAGGGTGATCGAGGCGTTGTTCGCTCGCCGTCACGCCGAGCGCCGCGGTGAGATCATACGCGCCGAGATGGGCGGCCACCGCGCGTCCATCCGCGGCGGCGACCAACGCAGGCAACGCGATGGCGCCGCTCTCGTCAATCAGAGCCCTCGGTGATTCGATCATGATCTCGATACCGAGGGTGCCGTGCGATATCCGGAGGGACTCTTCGAGCATCGTGAGCAGAATCGTGAGTGCAAGAACCTCGGTGGGCGAACTCACCTTCGGCAAGGTCACGGTGAACCCTCGCGGGACCGCCGCGGCCCTCTCCAGGAGCGTCGTGATGAAGATGTCGAGCGTTCGCACGCTGCGGGCGCGCGTGGCCGGCGTGAGCGATTTGACTCGAATGCCAATCACGGGGTGAGCGGCGCGTCCAAGCGTCGCAAGTTCCTCCGCGGCGCGCACGGCATCCGCGTCCTCTTCGGCGTCGGGTCGCGGTCCATAGCCGTCCTCGAAGTCGATGCACATTGCATCAATAGGAACACTCGCGAGTTTGTTCCGGACGCGCTCGGCAACGACGTCCGCGAGCGCGCCTTCGGCACCCACCGCTCTACCGAACTCCACGGCGTTGCTTCCGAACGTCGACATCGCGCTCGCCGCGAGCTTTCCGAGCTTGCCGGGAGCTTCCGCTTTGAAGAGATGCGCGCCTCCGTAGAGCACGTGCACCGGGCGCCGCGCGAAAGTTGCCTCGGCCGCGCGGGCTGGCTCGTCGATCTCGATCCGTGCGAAGACCGCGTTGACGTGCTGCGCTGCGAGAGAGCTCGGGATCGTCATGGCGAGCTGTTGTAAAGGAAGCTCTTGTCCGTGACAAATCGAGTTATCCACGGCGACTGCCTCGAAGTGCTTCCGCGCATTGCGGATGATTCAATCGATCTCGTTTACATCGATCCGCCGTTCAACACCGGGCGCATCCAGCGTCGCGAGCGACTTCGCACCGTGCGCGACACCGACGGCGATCGAACGGGATTCTCCGGCCACAGATACCGCACCGAGTGTGTGGCACTCGACACGGGTTTCGACGACGCGTTCGAAGATTACCTCGCGTTCCTCGAGCCACGACTTCGCGAGACGCGTCGCGTGCTCAAGCCGACCGGCAGCCTGTACTTTCACATCGACTACCGCGAGGTGCACTACTGCAAAGTGTTGCTCGATCGCATCTTTGGTCGCGCGTCGTTCCTGAACGAAATCATCTGGGCTTACGACTACGGCGCGCGCACGAAGAAACGCTGGCCCGCGAAGCACGACAACATTCTTTTCTATGTAAAGGATCCCGCTCTTTATCACTTCGACGTCAGTGAGATCGACCGCATCCCGTACCTGGCGCCCGGTCTGGTTGGTCCTGAAAAAGCGGCGCGCGGCAAGCTCCCAACGGACACGTGGTGGCACACCATCGTGAGTCCCACGGGCAAAGAGAAACTCAATTATCCAACACAAAAACCTCTTGGTATTCTCAGGCGTATCGTGCGCGCGTCGTGTCCGAAGGGCGGAGTCGTTTTGGATTTCTTCGCAGGCAGCGGGACAACGGGAGCGGCGGCGCTCGCGTGCGGGCGCTCTTTCATTCTCGTCGACAACAGTCATGCAGCGATTGCGACGATGCGACGTCGGTTCGATGGACTGCTCGGCGTCTCGTTCGAGTGAAAGTCGCGTATGCGCACACGGAGGAGTAAACTTCAGGCCCACGGTTGTGGTGTCGGATGACGCCCTGCCGCTGAAGCGTTCGAAGTTCCCATGCATTTTCCCAACCCCGATGGCAGGTCGCGCGTGCACGTGCAGACCGACGTGCCCGCGCAGCCTGCCGCACGCACCGAGGTCCCGCGTGCAAGGCGATGGGGGCTTCGCGTCGCCATCGTTGCCGTGCTTCTTACCGGAGCCGCGGGTGCCTCGGCCGCGCTCCGTGTTCGCTATCTGCCCGATGCACTCGTCCTGCCTGGCGTCATCGTCGATGGCGAACGCATTCCGAATGGCGCTGACGCAGCCAAGGTCCGAGCGATCATCGAGACGCACGCCGCGGCGCTCGCTGCACGCAAAGTGCTGCTCGTGATGTCTGGAAAAGCCGAGCCCGTGGCGGAGACCACGCTCGGGGCTCTCGGCGTTCGCGTGGATGTCGACGAGACGATGCGGATTGCGACGCGCATCGGAAAAGTTGGCGACGTCCTCACGCGCGCCGAGACAGCGAAGGCCGCGCGTAAGGGGCGCATCGACGTGCCGCTTCGCGTGGCGTTGGATCGGGATGTGGCAGTGCCCGTGCTCGAGAAGATCAAAGAGGCCGAGGACACGCAACCCGTCTCCGCTCGTCTCGATCTCGAAAAGCACGCCACCATTGCGGAGAAGGAAGGTCGTTACATCGATATCGACGCAACCATCGCCAAGATCGAGGCGCGCGCGCGTGATCCGGAATCGAACGGCATCGCTGTCGAGATGCCCGTTGTTCTCTTTGCGCCGCGCGTGTCGTCAGCATTCTTGAAGAGTCTCGACATCTCCACCGTCGTCGCCGAGTACGAGACGTTTTTTTCGCGCGGAGGTGATCAGAAGAAGCGCGGAAAAAACATCGACAATGCCGCGCAGAAACTCGACGGCCTCGTCATGTCGCCGGGCGAGCTCGTGAGCTTCAACGACGTCGTCGGTGAACGCAGCGAAGCAAACGGCTTCCAGAAGAGTTGGGAGATCTTCAAAGGCGAGATGGTGGAAGGTGTGGGCGGCGGCACCTGCCAGGTTGCCTCCACCTTTCACGCGGCCGTGTTCTTCGCGGGGTTCGACGTGCTCGAGCGACTGCCGCACTCACGTCCGAGCGCATATATCCCCATGGGGCTCGACTCAACGGTGGTCTACCCCGCCGTCGATCTCAAAGTGCGGAACCCCTACGACTTTCCGATCGTCGTTCACGCGAAGACGGAGGGCGGCAAGCTGCACATCGAACTGCTCGGCAAGACGCATCCGGTGGACACCCGCTTCGGACGCGAGCTCGTCTCGACCGCCTCGTACAAACGGAAGGTCGTCGAAGATGCGGCGCTCTCGGGCAAGAAGGTGCTCGTCAAGCAGCACGGCATCAACGGTTTTCGTATCAAACGCTCGCGCGTGCTGAAGTACGCGGACGGTCGGCGCAAGACAGAAACGTCCACGGACTTTTACCCGCCAACAACGGAGATCTACCACGTGCCCGTGGGCTTCGACGTCTCGCTGCTTCCGGCGCTTCCGGGCGGCGACGGCGAAGATTCAGATTCCGGTGGAGCACCGGCAGCCACTCCGGTCGCCGCAAGAGCATCCGCCACGACATGTGCAGATTGCAATAATTCGACGGACGGCGTCGAGTTCGTCAACGGACCTGGGGCGCACACACCAACGAACGCGCAAGTGAATCCGCAAAAGACAATGTGGATGAATAGGTAGCCTTTTATTAAGTACTCTCGGCAAGAGTACAGCGCCTCTTTATTTGACGCGCGCGAGAGAGAATGTGCATGCTCGGCGCATGGGCCTCCGACGCTCGTCAGGAAAAGTCTGCTCTCGCGCGGTCGCTCTGCCGATGATCTTCGTGCTCACGGCGGGCAGCCCTGCGTACGCGGCGCCGTCGGCTTCCGCAGCGCGCGCCACCTCCACGAGCAGCAAGGCTGCGGGTAAGACCGCGAAGGGATCTGCCAAGAAGGCCGCCGGATCGGGCAACAAGTCGCCCGTCGGTTCAACGCAAGACGTGTCCGTGCGTCGCGCCGTTGCGGGTGGCCCAACGTTCGAGGACACGGCTTCGGGCGCCGACACTCCGGAGCTCCGCGCACTCTACGCGGCCGAGCGCGAACTCTTCCCGCCGGCCTCTGCGAACGTCGGAACGCCGTGGCCCGATGAGCTCCCGTTTCCGGTCGCGAGCAGCAGCGACCGCCCGCGCGTGCATTCCTCCGGATTGCCGCCGGCGCCACCGCCGAGCGCGCCCATGCTCGCGGAAGGCGGACGAGATCTGTCGTGGCTCGCGAAGCTCGAGATGCCGGACTTGCCGGTGCGTTGGGATTCGCGCGTGGTGCGCTACCTCGAATTTTTCAAGGACGATCCTCGCGGCAAGAGCATGCTGACCAATTGGCTTCGCCGATCGGGTCGATACAAAGATTCGATTCGCAAGATCCTCCGGAACAAGGGCTTGCCCGAAGATCTCGTATGGCTCTCGATGATCGAAAGCGGCTTCGATCCGTCGGCGCGCTCGCCTGCCGGTGCCGTGGGGCTCTGGCAGTTCATGCCGGACACCGGGAGGATCTACGGACTTTCGCAAGACCGCTGGAGCGATCAGCGTAGGAGCTTGCTTGCTGCCACGGAGGCCGCCGCCGACTTTCTTTTGGATCTGCACCGCCGTTTCGGAAGTTGGGACCTCGCCATGGCCGCGTACAACATGGGTTACGGCGGCATGCTCTCGGCGGTGCGCAAGTACAACACGAACGACTTCTGGGCGCTGTCGAAGCTCGAAGGTTCATTGCCGTGGGAGACCACACTCTACGTGCCCAAGATTCTTGCGGCGGCGATCGTGTCGAAGAACCTTGCGGCCTTCGGACTCGAGGACGTCGTGGTGGAATCGCCGCTCGACGGCGAAGACGTCCTGGTCGCGCCCGGCACTTCGCTCGCTACCGTCGCGCAAGCGTGCGGCACGACGCAGAAGGAAGTCGAGCTCAGAAATCCCGAGCTTCGCGCATCGCGCACGCCGCCCGCACAAGAAGATCGATCGGACTATTCCGTGAAGGTCCCCGTTGGCAAGGCGAGTCACTGTACGCAAAATTTCGCGAAGGCGCGCCGCGAAGCGCCCGTTCTCGAACGCTACGTCGTTCGCTTCGGCGAGTCGCTCGAGCAAATTGCGCAGGCGCGTAAGATCGCGACGGCCAAGCTCGTCGAATTGAACGCCATTGTGCCCGGTGAGGTTGTCCGCGGCGGCACCGTGCTCTTCGTGCCGCGCTCCGAGAGCATGGCTTCGGCGTCCGACGAGCGTAAGGATCGAGGCGACAAGACGACGGCCAAAACAACAGACAGCTCGACGTTCGACGGCAAGCCCATCGTCGTCGTCCCGCAAGACATGTTCGTCTACCCGGATCGTCGGCGCGTCTTCTATCGCGTTCAGCCCGGCGACACGCTCCGCGAGATCTGTGCAGTGTTCAAGGTTTCGCCTGACGAGCTGCGGCGGTGGAACGGCGTCGATCCGTCGGCGCGTCTCGTGGAGGGCATGACGATGCAGCTCTTCGTCCCTCGCGACACGGATTTGTCGAACACCGTGGTGCTGTCCGAAGGCGCCGTGCATCCCGTCACGGCGGGCACCGACGAATTCTTTCAGTATGCCGACGACAAAGGGCGGCGCCGCGTGGTCGTGACGGCAGCCGCCGGCGACACGCTCGAGTCCATCGGAAAGAAGTATCGCGTCAGCATTGCGCTCATGGAGCGCATCAACCGCCGGAGCCGCGCCGACGTTCTCGCAGCAGGCGACAGCGTTGTCGTGTGGGTGGCGGGGCCCTCCCATGCGGCATCGAGTGCGCACGCGGCAAGCGTTGGTGGGGTTGCCGCGACCAGTGCGCACTCGGGTCTCGGCGAGCCAACGCCGTTGCCTCCGCTCGGCTCAGCACCGAATCCCGAATTTTTGCCGTCGCTCAAGTAGCGTACGTTGGTCCTTCGTGCGTGCGACGAAATCGAAAGGAAATGCCATGCTCGAGAAAACGACCGCGGTGATCCTTGCGGCGGGGCAGGGAACGCGGATGAAGAGTTCCCTACCGAAAGTGCTGCACTCCGTTGCGGGCAGGCCACTCGTTCACTACCCGGTGCGCGCTGCACTCGAAGCGGGTTGCGAAGAAGTCGTGGTCGTCGTCGGCCACGGCCGCGCGAACGTCGAAGCATATCTCTCGAGCACGTTCGGCTCCACCGGCAAGGTGAAAACGGCGCTGCAAAAAGAGCAGCGCGGAACGGGCGATGCGGCGCGCGCTGGACTCGACGCCGTCGGTCGCGATGCCGAGCGGGTGCTCCTCTTCTACGGGGACGTGCCTCTCTTGACGGCACGCGACGTTGCGGCCGTCGTGAAGGCGCTCGAGGCGGACAGGACCGCCGCGATCGCCATGGCCACTTGCACCACTGATGATCCCTTCGGTTATGGTCGTGTCGTGCGAGATGCGACGGGGCAGATTGCCGAGATCCGTGAAGAGCGTGATCTGCGCTCCGATGCGGAGCGGGCCATCAAGGAGTGGAATCCCGGCATCTACGCGGCAAAGATCGCATTCTTGCAGAATGCACTCATGTCGCTCGAACCGAATAACGCACAGGGCGAGCTCTATCTCACCGACGTCGTGCGCTTCGCAGTAGCGCGCGGCAAATGCGTGATCGGTGTGCCGTCCTCTGCCGAGGTGATGGCCGGAGTCAACGACCGCGCACAGCTCGCCGAGATCGATCGCGCAATGTGCGACCGGCTGCTTCGCCGTTGGCGAACCGAAGGCGTGACGATCCGCGACGGCGCGCGCATCGAGGACGGCGTCGTCCTCGCTCGCGACGTAACCATTGAGAGCTTCGCTGTCCTGCGCGGAGCTACGCGCGTGGGCGAGGGCGCAACAGTGGACGTTGGGTGCGTGTTGACGAATGCGGATATCGGTGAGGGCGTGATGTTGAAGCCGTACAGCGTCGTGACGGATTCCGTGGTGCGGTCGCGAGCACAAATTGGCCCATTTTCACACTTGCGACCCGCAAGCGACATTGGTGAAGAAGCCCACGTCGGGAATTTCGTCGAGACGAAACAAACGACGATGGAGCACGGGGCAAAAGCCAACCACCTCGCCTATCTCGGCAACGGCATCGTGGGCGAAGCCGCGAATATTGGCGCGGGAACCATCTTTTGCAATTACGACGGTTTTCAAAAGCACACCACGCGCATTGGCAAAAATGCATTCATTGGATCGGATTCGCAGCTCGTTGCGCCCGTCACCGTTGGTGACGGCGCATACGTTGGAACCGGAACAACGGTGACGCGCGATGTGCCGGCGAACGCGCTCGCGATTGGCCGCGCCAAACAAGAAAACAAAGAGGGATACGCGGACAGGCTGCGCGCACGCCTCAAGAAATGATTCGCGCCCAAGCTTGCTGCATGAGCGCTTGATCATATGAAACGAGCGGAATGTTCTTTCTCTCTGCCTGAGCGACGAGGATGCGATCGAAAGGATCGCGATGCTCCCAATCGTAGCGGCCCGCGCGCGCCGCGCTTTCGAGATCCAAGCGCAGTGGCGTCAAACCAAGGCGAATGAGTTTATCGCGCGAAAGGATGCACGCCTCCACGTTGGGCCATTTTCCGAGGCGCGCTTTGGTGGCGATTTCCCAGTAGCTGGCGGCGCTCACGAAGCGCCTCGTGGCTCCTTCGATGATTCTGCGTGTTGATGCTTTGAGCTCGCGCGCATCCGTGAGCGCCCAAACGAAGACATGTGTATCGAGCAGAATACTCATAGGTTCCATGCGTCGAGCTCCTCGTTCGTCATAGGCGCGAATACGTCGAGCGGGGGAGAAGTCACCTTGTCCTTCAGCGCTCCAAAGCGAAAGCCAGGACTGTTTGCTTGCGCGATTGCCTCCGCCAGACCTGCTTCGGCGGCGCGCGACAGGTTGATTCCGAGCTCTTTTGCGCGGGAGACCAGCTCCACGGGAAGCGAGACGTTGACAGGGGTTCTGCGAGGCATGCGCATATCTTGATGCGCATGGGTGTGCGCGTCAATGGCTACGCTATTGCCGTGTTTCGCCGCGTGGGGGGACTTGGCCCCGCTGCAGGAATTTGGCAAAGGATCTTCATGGACGCACTCTGCATTCGCGGCACGGGCAAGCCCCTTAAAGGGAAGGTGCGGATTAGTGGCGCGAAAAACGCGGCGCTGCCCATCCTCTGCGCCACGCTTCTGTCGGACGGTGAGAGCCTTCTGCGCAATGTGCCGAAGCTGCGCGACATGGAAACGACGTCGGCACTCCTTCGTTTTCTCGGCCGCGACGTCGACTTCGCCGCGCCGGAGATCCGCGTCCGCGCGGGATCGCAGGTGCGGCCAGAGGCGCCGTATGAGCTGGTCAAACAGATGCGTGCGAGCGTCCTCGTTCTCGGTCCGCTCGTCGCGCGCTTCGGTCGCGCGAAAGTTTCGCTTCCCGGTGGCTGTGCGATTGGCGCCCGGCCCATTGACCAGCATCTCAAGGGTCTCGAAGCGATGGGTGCGAGCATTCGTCTCGAACGCGGCTACGTCATTGCCGAAGGTCCGGGTGGCGGCAGACTTCGCGGCGCGGAGTTCTCCTTCGACTTGCCTACAGTGACGGGCACCGAGAATCTCATGATGGCTGCCGCGCTTGCGAAGGGGCGCACCACGCTCGTCAATTGCGCACGGGAGCCCGAGGTTGAAGAGCTGGGACGCATTCTCAACAAGATGGGTGCCAGGGTGAATGGTGCCGGCACCGACGTGATGCACATTGTGGGTGCCGAGCCTGGCGCGCTCGGGCCGTTTGATCATGCGATCATCCCCGATCGCATCGAGGCGGGCACGTACATGGTGGCCGCTTCCATCGTCGACGGCAGCGACGTTTTGCTCGAAGGCGCGGAGCTTCGCGATCTCGAGGCCCTTTCGATCAAGATGCGTGCAGCGGGCGTGGAGATCTCGAGCGAAGGACAGAACGTGCGCGTGCGTCGCCGCGGTCCACTCTGCGCGACGAACCTCGCGACTGCGCCCCACCCCGGTTTTCCAACGGACATGCAGGCGCAATTTCTCGCGCTGATGTCGATGGCGAACGGTGAAAGTATCATCCGCGAGACCATCTTCGAGAACCGCTTCATGCATGTCCCCGAACTTCAGCGCATGGGCGCAAGCGTTGTCGTTCGCGGCAACACCGCGGTGGTGCAGGGCGTGAGGAAGCTCTATGGAGCGTCCGTGATGGCGACTGATCTTCGTGCGAGCGCTTCGCTCGTCATCGCCGGCCTCGCGGCCGATGAGGAGACCGAGATTCGCCGCGTCTACCACCTCGATCGCGGCTACGAACGCATCGAGGACAAGCTTCGTGCACTCGGTGGCGACGTGAAACGCGTGCGCGGCGCGGAGGCGTAACGTCCACGCCGCTTGTCTTTGCATGGTGCACATGGCGCTCCTCACGGCGACGGTGTTGACCCTGCGTCCACGGCGTTCGGTGCGTCGAGGCGCACGAGCGGTCTCCACTTTCTGATCGCGGTCCGCCCGATGCCTTTGACGCGCATGAGATCTTCAATGCGTTGAAAGCGTCCGATGCGGCGCCGCAGAGCGACGATCGCGGCGGCACGCTTGGCTCCGACACCAGGCAACCGCCGGAACTCGTCTTCGCCGGCCGTGTTCAGGACCACCGGATCTGCAGGTGTGGCTCGAGTTCGCGCTCCGCCAGCGTGCTCGACGGGGAGCGCCGTGCCCGCATCCAATTGCAACTCAGTTGCGATTTCAGTCTCGGAGGCGGGCGCCGCTGCGTCGTTTTCGGTGATCAGCGGCGTTTCAACGGGCGGTGGGTTGTCCGTCAGCCCGAGCGCAACACCTGAATCTCGATCCCCATTTGACGGAGCGTACGTCGTAGTGGCGGCCGAGCTGGCGATTGCCGATCGCCCGATCCACGCCAAAAGGACGAGTGCGGCACCAATGCCGATCGCACGGACAAGCAGCGGCGCGAACGTGGAGGAGCGATAGCGTGCGCTGAGGGCGCACATGGCAAGGACGATCTTCGATTGACCAGACAGAATGACGGCGGGCGTGTTCATCGGGGATCCTTTGGTGGTTTGGACCGTGTGAGCGAGGCACACGAGCGCCGCAGCGAGTTGCGGGCCAACGCGAGTTCCAAGGATTTCCCGGCCGGTCGTGAGTTGTCCGCCTGTCGCGGACAGGTCTCCGACGGACTGCCGACATGTCCCACGCGTTTGTCGGTCGTTGCCGGCCCGTGCTAAAAACTCTGTTTCGGCATGAAGGCCTGAACCGCGGAGGATTGACCATGTCCAAGCAACACGACGCCGAACAATTGCATCTTGCGCGTGTCGAGCACGAGCTCGCGCCACTCGGAGAGGGTGCGCATGCGTCGGACATGGGACGGCGCGCGTTTCTTGGAACGGCGGCTGCGGCCACCGCGACCCTCGCCGTGTCAGGAGCGTTTGCGGGATCGGCTCCGGCGGGAAAGAGCCTCGCTGCCGCGCCGCCGAAAGGCTTTTCGCCCATGTCGGCACCAGGCAAGATTGTCAAAGTGACGAAGGCCAATAGCCTCAAACCCAATGGCCTCTATCCGAAAGACGAAGATGCGAAGGCCATGCTCGAAAAGGCCCTCTGTGAATTCACGGGCAAGAGCGATATGCCAACTGCCATTGCGCAATTCCTTCACAAGGACGATATCGTTTGCGTGAAGGTCAACGGAATTGCCAAGCAGAATATGAGCAACAACAAAGAGCTCGTATTGCCGTTTCTCGAGGCCATGATTCAATCGGGCGTAAAGCCAGAGAACATTACCGTGCTCGAGCAGTATGGTGATTATATGGCGGGCACGCGCATCACGGCGAGCAACGTCCCGAAGGGCGTCAATCTTGCGATTCACAACAATGGCAATGCCACCATGGAAGATCGGCTTATTCCCGGAACCGGGGTAAGAACGAAATTCGTCAAATACCTCACGGACGCCACGGCAGTCGTGAACTTCGCGCTCATCAAAGATCACTCGATTTGCGGTTACACCGGGCAGCTCAAAAACATGACGCACGGCTGCACCATCAACCCAAGTGACTTCCATGCGCATCACGCGAGCCCCCAGATTGCGCAGCTCTTCGCGCAGGACGTGATCAGAAGCCGTATGCGCCTGTGCATCGCCGACGCCTTCAAAGTCATGTTCGATGGCGGTCCGCTTTGGAAGCGTCCGGAGGCCGTCAAACCGTTCGAGTCCATCTACGTCTCGACCGATCCTGTGGCGATGGATGTCGTCGGTTGGGACGTCGTCGAAAAATTCCGCGCCGACCACAAGATGAAGTCCCTCACGGAATCAGGGCGTGAGCCGGCGTACATCAAGGCCGCCGCCGATCTCGGTCTCGGCGTCTTTGATCGCGCGCAAATCAAGGTCAAAGAGATCGTCATTTAGGGCGTGTCCCTGGATTCCGGACCGAGGCAGCGAGAGCGCGTTTTACGTGGAGCCTCTCGTTGACATTGACGTGGTCGTTCGACGGCGACGGCGACGTGAACGAAACAACCGGTTCGTCGCCGTCGCCGTTCACGTCAAAGTCAACGATCACGCTGACGAGTTGCCGCTGTGGTCTCTATCGCCCACATCTTTCGTTCCGTATCGGGCAGCGCAAACGGGGCATCGCGTCGCAAATGTTCGGAGGTTCGATCGCTCGGCGCGATCTGGCATCTTGCCGCGAGCGAGCATTCGTAGCATTCGCTTGTCGTGGATTCCAAAGATCTCCACGTGGCGGAAGCGAGCGGGCTCGCGGTGGACGCTCCACCAAGCGGACCGCGTGACGCCGTAGAGGAGCGCACGACCGCTATCGATCTCGAGGACGTTCGCAAAGGCGGCGATGTCGTGATCGATCAAGCGTGCCTTGTCGTCATCTACGGTCCGGAGCTTGGCAGGCGAGCCACGCTCGTGAAGAGCATCTTCGAAATCGGACGATCTTCGCGCGCCGATCTTTTGATCGATCAAGAGAGCGTCAGCCGTCATCATGCACAGATCTTCTGGGACGGGCTGCGCCACACCCTCATTGATTTAGGCTCGACGAACGGCACGTTCATCAACGACCAGAGTGTGACGGAGCGCGTGCTTGCGGATGGTGATCAAATCAAGATCGGACAATCCATTCTCAAGTACATGGCCGGCGACAACGTCGAAGCTGCCTACCACGAAGTCATCTACCGCCTCATGACGACGGATACGCTCACGCAAACGTACAATCGCCGCTACTTCAACGAGGCGCTCGATCGTGAGTATCACAGATCCCTTCGCTACCAGTGCGCGTTGTCACTCGTGATTTTCGACATCGATCACTTCAAGGACATCAACGATACCTACGGGCACGTTGCGGGGGACAACGTGCTTCGGCAGCTCGCGCTCGTCGTCAAGCCCCGCCTGCGAAGCCAGGACATTTTTGCGCGCGTGGGCGGAGAAGAATTCGCCGTCATGCTGCCCGAGGTCGAACTCGCCGGTGCGCGCATCGCGGCCGACAAGGTTCGTAAGCTCGTCGAGACCGCACGCTTTTCCATCGATGACCCGAATGATCAAAAGGAGATCGGCTGTACGGTCAGCGCGGGCGTTGCCTCGTTCGACGAGCATATGGCATCTCCAACCATGCTCTACGAAAAGGCCGACGCAGCACTCTACATCGCAAAGAATCTCGGTCGTAACCGCATCTCCGGCTGACCGCTCTCGCTTTGGCGCGATCTCTTCGTTGGGCCTGCGCTGCGGTCCTCAAAGCCATACAAGGCTGTTCACTTCGCTTCGCTCCGTCGCTCTCACTGCACTCCGTCCACTTCGTGGACTCCGTGCAGTTCGAGTCCGGTCGCATCCCACGCTCCGCCTCGACCTCGCGCCAAATCGAGAGCGGTCTACCACTCACTCCCGGGCTCAATGCATGTATGTTGCACGCGTCATCAGCGCGGACATATAGCCTGCGACCGCGGGTATGCTGCTTGCGACACGTGCCCGTGGGTGAGGAGGCACTGCCATGAACAGGAACATGCACTGGTTGACGACGGCTCTCGACGGGTTTCTTGGGTTTCTCCCGAACCTCGTCGCAGGTTTATTCATTTTGCTGCTCGGGTACGTCATCTCGCGTGTTCTTTCGCGCGTGACGCATTCGATTCTGCATCGCCTCGGGTTCGATCGCCTCATGACGAAGCTCGGCATCGTCAGTCGTAAAGAGTCCGATGTCGCGTCGCATTGGGCTGGCACTGCCGTGTTCGTGGTTGCCATGCTTGCCACGGTGATGCAGGTGGCGCGCACATGGAACATGTCGTTCGTGGCCGCCGGCTTCGCGCGGCTCATCGAGTACGCGCCGCACGTGCTTGGAGCGATCGTCATCTTCGGCGCGTCGGTGATCTTGGGCAACTGGGTCCGCGACCGACTGCTTCGCACACCAATCATGAACGAAGGCGATACGCGCGACGGCCAGATGCATCTCGTCCCGCCCGGGGCACGCGGTGTCATCATTGCCATCGGTGCTTTCATGGCGCTTCGCGAGCTGCAGATTGCGCCCGAGATCGTGAACACCGCGTTCTCGCTCACACTCGGCGCCATTGCACTCGCCGCGGCACTCGCGTTCGGGCTCGGCGGTCGCGACGTGGCCGCGCGCCTCGCGCAGTCCTGGTACGACAAGCGTCGCGGAGGTCCGTCTCTCGGCGCTACGTAACGCGTTCGAGTCGAGTAGCGAGCGATCACCGGCAGGCGCCGCACTCGGGGAGCGGCGCGCCGGGCTTGAGCTGCGCGATCCAGAGGCGAAGATTCTCTCGCTCGTCGAAGGTGAGCGCTTGCTGCCCGTAGCCTGTTACGTCAACGGAGGGGTACGGCATCTGCGCGCCGAGCACGGCGTTGTCGAGCGCAGCTCGATCGGCGTCGCTCGTCATTGGCGACACCGGCACGAGCGGGACGAAGGGCGGAGGCGAGGGTTCTTGCGCCTGCGCCGCACATGTGACGTTCGGCGCAGGCAGCGGCTGCTCTGGGATTTTCGCGAGCGCCACCTTGTAGAGGAGCCAACTGTTCCCCGGATTTCCTGGATCGATGAGGGGCATGTCGATGCCGAACACCGACCCGGCGGTCCGCGGGGTTCCCGCGACTGCGCCCGTGTTTGCTCCTTGCGCAACGCGGCTGATTGCCGTGTTCGCGAGGCCGCTCGACGTCGTAAGCACGAGGCCAGCGGCGGCTTGATTTCCGTCGCCGTGGCAGAGCGCCGAGCTGCACTTGTCGATGAAGATCGGCGTCACGTCACGACACAGATCGAGCGTTGGCTCTCCGGTTCCAACGCCGTTCGGTTCACCCACTGTGAAGGCGATCTCGAGCGTCTGATTTGGCGAGAGCGTTGCGCGATCGATCGCGCGAACACCGCCGAGATCGGAGTCGTCCTCGGGGATCCCAAGAAACAATTTGTATGTCAGATTCTTGGTGAGCCACGGCCGTCCGGCGATCTGGCGTGCGAGCGTCACCGTGCGCGCCACCGGATCGTAGGAGACAGTTGGGAGCAAGCCAGACGTAACATTTTGGTTGCTCGCGTCCGTAAGGCTGAACGACTGCCGAGTCACGGTCGACGGCAGGAGGTAGCGATCGAATGCGACGGTGATGACGCCGTCTTCCGGCATCGGTCGATCGGGGCCCACGCTCACACCCGTGATGAAGATCGGCGGACCGACAACGCTCTCGTTGTGCGGATGCCCGCCGTCACACGCCGCTACGATCATCGCCACGACGAGCGACGCGCCGCCGCGTGAGGACACTAGGAGTCGGAGTACATCGTGAGCTGCTCGCGAACCACCTGTTCGGTGACGCCGGTGCGGATGTGCTCCTTCAATACGTCAGCGAGGGTGATGAGCAGATCATCGACGCCCTTGTCCTCGATCAGTTTCTGAAGGAGTGCTTTTGCCTCGCGGCTCTCGTCTCCCCGCAGGAATTGGCGCACGGTGTCGAGCGAGATCTCGCCCTGGAAATCCAGGTACATGTTCTCCAGGAGATACCGTACAAGCTCTTTCACCGAGAGCCTCCTTCTCGTGCTTTGACGCCGGGGCGGTGGGAAAATCCCACGATGAACTGCAAATGAGAAACGAACTGACCGTATAGCTTCCGGCGGCCTCGGGAGGCAACCCCGAATCGGGCTTGGTGGCGCGATTTGCCGAGTTTACGCGCTGATTTTTTGGATCACCGGCACCTTGCAAGGACCGACGCCGACATCTCGTGACACACGAAGCAAGGCCGCGGGTTACGTCGCATCTGCGTCGCGCAATGGCTCGCGAAGTTCCCCAGGTGCGGATTGTAGCCGCCGCCGATCCCCTGGCCGCCGTGACACGCGACGCAGTCACGTTCGATGTGGCAGCTCACGCACGCGTTGAGATTGCGCATGGCCTCGAACGAGTGATGTCCCGGTCTGCGCGGTGGATCACTCCACACCGATTTTGGCGGATGGAAACGACCTGGCTCGCGCACGCCGCTCGGGCCGCTCATCGACACGCCGAGCCGCTGGTGACACGGCAGGCAGAAGCTTTGCTCGCGGTGGCAGCTCGTGCACTTCTGCGTCGCGAGCCGCGCTTCGACCGGATGCATCGCGAGGTAGTCGCTCGGGTGGATGTTGCGCGGGCGCACGCGCCCGTCATGGCACCCTGCGCAGTACTCTTCTTTGTGGCAGTTCGCGCAGAACTCGGAGTCGTTGGCCGCAACCTGCTTGTGCCGCTGAAGAAAGTCCGGCGTGTGCTCCGCGTCGTGCAGACCTCGCTCCGGAAGGAGCACGCCGCTCGGAAAGACCGTGCGGAGGCGGCCGCCTTCGTTGGTGCCTCCCTTGATGTGGCACGTCTCGCACGCGCCCTTGGCATCACCGCTGGCGGGTGACTCCGGCTGCTGGTGACATCGCAGGCACGCGCGCATGCGAGGAAGATCGTCGCGCGTCGCAAGCTCGCTCTCCTGGACGTCGCCATGACACTGCGCGCAGCCAATGTTGCGTGCTCCGTGCTTTGCGTGGCTGAAGATCACGTTCGGCCGCGGTATTTCCAGTTTCGCGACCCGGTTGCCGTCGCCCTCTCGATATCCAACGTGGCAATGGTTGCACTTTCCCATCTTCTCGTCGTCGCCGGGCTGGACGTGATGGAGATCGAGATGGTTGGTGCCATGGCATGAATCACACGTCGTGCCTTGCGGCGTGAGGATCTCGCCGGAGGTTTGACTCGTGAGCGCATTTGGATGGCACGTCTTGCATTCGAGCTTTTGGTCTTTGACGTGGGACTTGTGGTTGAAGCGGATCGTGATGTTTTGCGGCGGGAAGATGGCTTTGCTCGGGCCGCCGTTGTCGGCGTCGGATCTTGCGAACGCTGGCGCCTGTACGAACGCAAGGAGCGCCGCGACCACGAGGACACCAAGCAAGAACCAAAAAGCTGGCGCCAACGGTGGCACCGCAAACGATTTGGTGCGAGGTCGAGGCGGGGCCGAGCAGCGGACCGGAACAGCCTTTTGGCTTTGAGGACCGCAGCGCAGGCACCAACGAAGAGATCGCGCCAAAGCGGAAGCGGTCATTTGGTGACCGCCAGGTTGAGCCAAAACATCAGGCGGAAGCGCTGCCCCGACAGCCGGTTGATGTCGTGCTCGAATTCCGCGAGCGCGAGCGATCTCGGCATAAGCTTGTATCCTGCACCAATCACGTACTGAGCAGAGACGGCGCTGCGACTCGTGCGGTCGGCGTCGTTCCACTGCCAGACGCCCGCACGCCCTTGCAGCACGTAACGCGTTTCGAGCACGCGCTCGCCGTAGACGTCCATGCCGATGCGATCGCTCGACATCGCGAAGTCGCCCGCGCCGCGCGCGCCGAACTGCCCTTCGCCCCATCGGTAGCGCACCGAGACGTCGCCGCCGCCCATGGGTTCGAACTCACTGTCTTCGGCGGCGGTTTGGACCATGAAGACGCGTCCGCGCAGGCCTCCGGCGATGCTCAACTTTTCGGTTGCGTCCCAATTCGCGCGCACGGACAGATCGTTCATGGGGGAAGGCATGAAGAAATTCCAGATCGAGTCGGCGTCGAACGTGGGCACGTAGTAGTCGTAGTCGGCGCTCACCGTGACGCGTTTGGAGACGTAGGCGTCGACCGACGCGAAGAGGGTCGACATGCGTGCAATATACATGTCGTAAGCAAGCCCCGCTTTGGCTCCGCCAACGTTGGCGAGCGTTGCATCCATCGCGAAGCCCACGCGCTCCTGCGAGACGCGCCAGCCATCGTACGTGGTCGACGTGCCGGGACTGCTCGCAAATGCCGCGACGTTCGAACTGCCTGTATTTTCCACGCGTCGGTAGGTGAGCCGCCCGTGCAGCCAAGACAAGCCCGTCGTCTCGATGGCAAAGCCATAGGCGGGAGCCACGTCGTTCTGCTGAAACGACGTCCACGAGCCCGTGTCGTAGCCTGTTCGATCCCCGCGCCAGATGCCGTCGCGCTCGTAGCGCGGCAAAGACAGCGGCATGCCCCCACGTTGCTCCATGCCTCCGTAGATCTCGGTTGCGAAGTAGTACGGCGTCGTGATCTTCACGAGGCCGCCGTCGAACGACCACCAGCCGAGCGCATCGGTCACGTACTGGCGGCCGATGCGGAAGCCGAGCCACCCGCCGAGAAAACGACGGCCTTCGACATAGCCGTACATGAGATCCACGGGTCCGCGATCGAAGCCGGGGACGAGGCGGCCGAAGTTCGACACCTGCGTTTCCGCGCTGTCGCCGCCGTAGTCCGCGTCGTAGCGAAGGCGAGCGCGAAACGACAGCTCCGGCCCTTTGCCGTCCTTTGGTCGGTCGATCAGATCGTAGACCGCAACGCCGAGCGTCGTCGTCAGGCGCCGGCGCGTGATGACGGTTTCGCCCGATGGGCTGCGCATCTCGTAAAACTGCGCCGCCGAGTCGACAGTGAGTTCGGAGTCGGCAGCGCGGGCGATCCCGGCGTCCGCGAGTGTCGGCGGCGTAAGCAGAAGAGCGGCGACGGCGTGACGTGCGGACATCGAGAAGTAGCGCTCCTCGCGGGCTGCGCCGTTAGCGGTTCAGACCGCAGCTTCGAGCGCCAAGGTCCGCGGTGCAAGCGTGTTCACCTTGAATGGCTCGAGTGGTCCCTTTCTTGACGCGTTGTCTCAAGGGGTGGCACCCTCTTCTCAAAGCCCGTGACGGATGCCGCACAGCGATACCGCGTCGTAGAAAAACTTGAATCAGGCGGCATGGCGGAAGTGTTCCGCGCCGAGAGCGAAGGCCTTCAAGGTTTTCGAAAGCAGGTCGCGATCAAACGTGTTCTGCCTCACCTGTCCGAGAAGAAGAAGTTCATCTCGATGTTCTTGGACGAAGCGCGTCTCTCGGCGCAGCTCTCGCACTCGAATTGCGTGCAGGTTTTCGATATCGGCGTTGGCGACAATGCTTTCTTCATCGTGATGGAGTTCGTTGACGGGGCGAACCTCAAATCGATCGCCGAGTCGTTGAAGAAGCAGGGGAAGGATTTCCCTGTCGCGTCGGCTGCCTGGATTGCCCAGGAAATTTCGAAGGGCCTCACGTACGCTCACGAGCTGACGGACTCGAACGGCACGCCACTTCGCATTGTCCATCGCGATATGTCTCCGCCGAACGTGCTGATTACGAAATTCGGCGAAGTGAAGATTGTGGATTTTGGTCTGGCGAAAGCGAGCTCGCAGCTCGAGAAGAGCGAGCCCGGTATCATCAAGGGCAAGTTTTCCTACCTGTCTCCCGAAGCGGCCATGGGCCACGATGTTGACGCGCGCGCGGACATCTTCGCGGTCGGCATCATCCTCTGGGAGCTGCTCGCCGGACAGCGCTTGTTCCTCGGCGATACGGATTTTCAGACCGTCAAGAGAGTGCAAGCTGCACAGATCCCGCCGATTTCCGAAATCAATCACAAGGTGCCGCCGGAGCTCGAACGCATCGTCAACAAGGCGCTTACGAAGGATTTGCTTCGCCGTTACGCAACGGCCCGCGATCTTGGGCAAGATCTCGTGCGCTTCTTGTTCTCGTTCGGTCAGCCCATCAGCGATTACGACATTGCCCAGATCGTGCAAGGCACGATGCGCGAGAAACGAGTCAAGACTCCTCAGGGATCGATCATCGACAAGCTGATTGAGGAGGCACTTTTCGAGTTCACGTCGCTCAAAGAAGACGGCGCGGAGGAACACGGCAATCTTTCGGGCACACCGTCGACTCCGCTCGTTGCGGATTGGACTCACGAGATCACCATCTCCAACGTCAAGCGGGCAGGCTACGATCCCGTTCGCGCGTCGCTCCCACCGGAGATTTTCGAACAAGGAAATTTGTCGGCGCTCGAGGATACCGATTCCTCTCGGTTTCCAGCGAAGGTGGGTGAAGCTGCTTCTCGGTCCAAGCAACCCGCGAAGGGTGCAGACAAGGGCGCGTCCGACAGCAAGTCGAATCCGCGATCGTCGAAGACGCCGCCCGCCGCAGGCATGACCGGGGTGATCGTCGGCTTGCTCGTTCTGCTCGCAGTCGCGGCGGGCCTCGTGGGCGCGTGGTTCACGGGCCTCCTTCCGCATTGACCTGCTGCGAGCCGCGATGCCGGCGTTGGGCTCTGCGCTCATTTGCGCGTGGCCCTTCGCGTGAGCTATCGATGGCACCGTGGTTTCTCGCCGGCTGTTCGTCCTGCTCTTCGTGGCCGCGGGCCTTGGCGGTCCACTCGCAACCACCACGCCGTCGGAGGGCCGGTCTCGACCGTGCCTAACGGGCATGGCGCACATCGCGATGCCGGGTATGCATGCATTCTGCATAGATCGCTGGGAGGCGCAGGTCGTCGAGATTCGGGGGAGGAAAGAGATCGCTCACACGCCCACGCAGCCAGTAACGAACCTTCAGGTGAAGGCCGTCACGCGCGCCGGCGTGATGCCGCAGGCGTATATCTCGAGGAACGAGGCGGAGGCAGCATGCAAGGCTTCGAAGAAGCGCCTCTGCTCCGGTGACGAATGGGAGCACGCATGCCAGGGAAGGGTGCCGACCACCTTCCCGTACGGCGACGAGCGCAAGGCTGGCTACTGCAACGATGGTGGACGCGCACCACTTGCGTCGCTCCATCCCGAGCTCGGTGAGGATGTTTACGCGTCGAGCGAGGCATTGAACGATCCGCGCATCAACCAAGCAGAGAACACGGTGGCAAAGACTGGATCGTTTGCAAAATGCAAGAATACGTTCGGTGTTTACGACATGGTTGGCAACCTGCACGAGTGGGTATCTGACGTGCAGGGATCACGCGGGACGTTCCGCGGTGGCTACTACCAAGACACGCATATCAACGGTGACGGCTGCAAGTACCGCACGGTGGCGCACGATCCGAATTATCACGACTACTCGACGGGATTCCGCTGTTGCGCCGATCCGAAGTAGCCATGGGATATGAAAAGTATGAACGCGCGACGGGCTTTAGCACTCCTGCCGGAAGTATTCCGGCAGGAGTGCTAGCAAAGCCGCGGGAGCGGCTTTTCGGAGGGGTGAATTGCCGGCGAAAGCGGGCAAGAGGGGGCGCCGCGCCCCCTTGAGACAAGTGAACACGACGGGTTTCCGCGAAGCGGAAACGCATAGCCCGGAACGAAGTTCCGGCAGTAGCGTTAATCTGGGTCGGCGCAGCCGTAGAAAAGGTCGAGCACGCGCGTCATCATCGCCGGATCTTCGCTGCCGCAGAGTTCGCGAATCGAATGCATGCTCAGCATGGGGCTGCCCACGTCGACGGTGCGAATGCCGAGGAGCGTCGAGGTGATGGGGCCGATCGTCGAGCCGCAAGGTAGATCCGTGCGGTGTACGTAGTTTTGCGCGGGCACTTCGGCGCGCGCGCAGAGATCGCGAAAGAGAGCCGCCATTTTGCCGCTCGTCGCGTAGCGTTGTTGGCTATTCGTCTTGATGACCGGACCGCCGTTCAGGACGGGTTTGTGGCGTGTTTCGTGGCGTGATTCGTAATTTGGATGGACCGCATGCGCCATGTCTGCAGACACGCAGAGCGAGCCGGCGAGTGCGCGATGGAAGCTTTCGCGGCCGCCGCCGCGGCCGAGGACGATGCGCTCGAGTGTGCGCGGCAACGCCGCGGAGTGCGCGCCGTACGCGGTCTCGCTGCCAACCTCTTCATGGTCGAACAGTGCGCAGACGGCCACGACGTCGCTTGCCTCCACGCGCTCGGCCGCGGCGATGATCGCGCAGATGGCCGCGTGCGACATGGCGAGATTGTCCAGACGCGCGCCGAAGATCATCTCGCCGCCGCGCCCTCCGCGCGTCGGCGGAACGACGTCGTAGAGCATGAGTTCGTTGCCTGCGATGCGCTCTCGGTCGACGCCGATCTTGTCCGCGAGCATTGCCCGAAGATCTTTCGCGCTCTCGTTCGCGAGACCGAAGATCGGCGCGAGGTGCTCCTGGCGATTGAGCACGACCCCCTTGTCGTTCACGTCGCGATCGAGATGGATCGCGAGCTGCGCGACGCGAAGCATGGGTTCGTCGAATCGAACGAGGCGCGTTTCGAGTCGCGACGAGCCGTCGTTTGGTGCGAGGAAAACCCTGCCTGCGAGCGACAGATCCCGATCGAGCCACGAGTTCAACAAGGCGCCGCCGTAAACCTCGACGCCGAGCTGCGCGTAGCCTTCTTTCGTGTACTCGGGCGCGGGCTTGAGCCGGAGGTTCGGGCTGTCGGTATGGGCACCGACGATGCGAAAGCCCGAGATCGGTTTCTTCTCGGGCACGATGAACGCAAGCAGACTCGATCCGCCGTGCGCGAAAAGGTAGCGACCGGGCGCGAGATCTTCCCATGAATCGGTCTCGGCAAGGGCCGAAAATCCAGCCGTGCGAAGGCGCCGCTGCGCGCTCTCCACGGCGTGAAAGGGTGTTGGGGATTCGCCGAGGTACGCGAGCAAATCAATCAAAATAGGATCGATCACGAGCTCCTTCTAGCCTACGCTAGGCCTCGCGATCCCCGGCACGGGTGGCGAAACTGGCAGACGCAGCGGATTTAGGTTCCGCCGCCGCAAGGCATGAGGGTTCAATTCCCTCCCCGTGCACTCTAAGAGCGAGTTCGACAGCCGTCGCGAGCGAATCGAGGTTAGGGCAGAGCGCGAGGAGCCCACGAAAGCGTACTTATCGTACGTGCGCAGGCACCGCAGCGCCCAACCGACGAATCGATTTCGCGCAGCAGGCTGCCCTACACGCTCTAAGTTCTCGGAATCATTCGGACCTTCGCCGCGATCGGCCGCTCGCGACCGTGTCGCGGGTGCGGTCGCCGGGTTTCGCTCGACGCACATTGCACATTTGCCTTGAGTCTCGCGTCGAGGATTCGGAGGCTCGGACTGGCTGGAAACACAACCCGCTGTCTCGTGGGTGTCAACCGAGCGGCCGCGGCTCGTTCGTGCGCACTGACGATCTTGCGCGCCCACGCCATTGCCGGACACCAAGCTCGGTGCGTGTGCGGTCCATCCGGTGGCAGATCATTGGTGGACGCCTGATGGATGGTACCCCGGGGCGTCATCCGCTGGTCGGGGTGGCCTGTCCGGGGTTGCCAGGGATGCCTGGCATGTCCCAACTCCGGAACTGAAAACTGTCAGTGACAAATCAAGGAATACGGGAGGAGACATGCCCAGCACCCCGGCTCGACAGTATTGAGGGGGTGCGCATGGCGGACAGCCCTCTTTTTGTGTGCGCGCCCCTGCAAATCCTCACATGGGATTACATCCGCCGACCAGAAGTGCGGCATTCCGTCTGCGCGAAAAATCCCATGACACCTCGCCACTGCGGATCGTAAGCTGCACCTTCATGACCCGAACGAGGACCAAACGCGATCTCACTCTTCTCAAAGAGGGCCAGATGCTGCGATACCATGAGCAGCAGTACGAGATCCAGGAGATCCTCGGCTCAGGGGGTGGGGGCCAGGTGCTCCTCGTCAAAAATCGCCATCTCAAAAATTTGTCCGTTATCAAAGTTCTCCACCGCGATTTGGCTCGCGACGAACGCTACGTGAAGCGCTTCGAGGAGGAAGCCTGTGTACTGGCAGGGTTAAATGACCCAGGCCTTGTCAAAGTCTTGCAACAAGGTCGCTTATCCGATCCTGTCGGTCTTCCCTTTATGCAAATGGAATATATTGAAGGAGAAACACTGCGCGACATTCTCAATCGAAAGAAGATGCTTCCAGTTGAGGTGAGGCTCATCATATTGATTCAGGTCTTTTCTACTCTGGCGAATTCTCACAAGGCAGGTATCATTCATAGGGATATAAAGCCTGAAAATATCCTCATTGTGGAGTCTCCAACAGGTCTTGTGGTAAAGATCTTCGATTTCGGTATTTTTCTGCACGATGAACGGGCTCCGGAGTCGGGTTCATTCGTAGGAACAATATGTTACGCTTCGCCCGAACAGCTCCGCGGATTTGATATCGACGGAAAGTCCGACATCTACTCGGTTGGGGTCATAGCCTACGAGATGTCGACGGGCAAGCGACCGTTTTCCGACGTTTACGATGGCTCTTTTGAAAGCATGTGTAAGACCATCGGCATCAAAGTGCTTCCCCTCGTATCCGTCGATCCGAGCATTCCTATCGAGTTTAGCGAATTCGTCGAGGCGCTGCTTGAAAAGGATGTTTCGATGCGGCCGACAGCGGAGGCGGGTAAACAGAGGGGAAAAGCGGTTCAACAGCAGCTTTTTGTCCGTCACGGTGCGCCACACACGATGGAAGACGCGCAAGTGCGGGCAGCCGAGGTGGAACGGATCGACATCGAGGACGTGGAAAATCGAACGTCACCGGACGGGAGAATCTCGACCTTCGCGAGAGAGGATTTTGGGAAGGCTGAGACCGAGCGCGATACGGCTCATCGCATTCAACAGTCCGGGGATACCGATCGTATGAACGAACACGAATCGGGAGAGCGCACCAGGATTCCTGATGGGTCGGACCCTCCAGAGTCACCGAGCGCTATCGCTGCATACCTTGATTCTTTAGGGTCTTCGGAATCCCCGAATCATGCCATCGTCGACGAGGCCGACGTGAACGACCGAGTCAGATACCCGACGACGGAGCGAGTTGAGCCAACGGTCGTATCGCAGTCCGAAGATCGAGTGTATGATAAAGATGATAAAATGGTGGTTGCCCAGCGAGGGGATGGGACACTGCGCCGGGGTGACGGAGAAGTCCAACTACCGGATCCCCCGAATCGCGCCTCCGATCTTGGAGATGACCACCCCAAAGGCCTCACGGAAGAAGAGTTGCGTGTCGTGTGCGGGGCACTCGTAGACGAAGCCGTACGCGTTCTGCGACCGCTGCTATCGAGCTACACCCTCGAGCATATGTCCATTTATCGCCGAGACGCAGCGGCCGACTTCATGGAAACCTTGCGAGCGAAACCCTTCGCAGAAGCCGTCCAATCCATTCGAGCCGAGATTGCGGAAGTGGCCACGGAGCTGGCTGCCCAGCGCCAGAACAGCAAAGGCCGTGCGGATGCGATGCCTGAACCGCCCCAGCAAGAGGCCGGTGCTCCAGAAGGCAGTGACGCCCCAGCAACGAACCTTCCCGCCTCCTCGAATGATGCCTCCGATGAAAGTGATTCCTCAGAAGGCCCCACGGACGAAGAGGTGCGTGCCATGGCTAAGGAACTTACGGACGAAGCCATAAGTGTCTTGCGAGCGGACCTCCATGGCGAGGAGGCGTTGCTCGTCGTCCGACGAAACTACGAGGCGGCGGCGCTGCGGGAACTTCGCGCGGGCCCTTTCGAGGAAGTCGTCCGCAGAATTCGAACCAACATCGCGGAATGGGCCGCCAAGCGCCAGGCCAGAAAAAGCCATGCGGACGTGGTGCCGGACGAAGAGTTGTGTGCCGTGTGTGAGGAGCTCGTGGACGAAGCCGCACGCGTTCTGATGCCGAACTCTACGAGCGAGGAGCGAGCTGCTCCTCGCCGAAAGTTAGCGGGAATATTCATAACGTCGTTGCGGGCAGACCCCTCCGAGGAGAACATCCGTTCCATTCGAGAGATGATCGCCACGAAGCGCGAGGAAATGGCCGCGGAGCGTGCCAGGATACTCAATGAGCCGGCCGCCGCAACGCTCGCGCCCGTCGTCAGTCATAGGAAGGTGACGTGGAAGAACATTGCCATTTATGGCTTGCTTTTGGTTATCTCTTCTATTCTAGCTTTGGGGGTGTTCCACCTCCTGGGTTACTTCGACCTTAGGTCAATCCTCACGCACCCCGAGCCCGGCGCCGCTCCTCCGCCCCTCGTCGAACCGGCGGCACGCACGGTGACTCCGCCTTCGCCTGCGTCCTCTGCCTCCGCCACCGAAGTGTTACCTCCGACACCTAAGATCGCGCCTTCCGCCGTAAAACGCCCCGTGTCCCCCGCCTCCTCGAGTTCCGCGCGCGAGACGGATGAGTCCCTGCGGTTCTATGAAAAGGATCGGAGAACCCGATGATCGACGATCGTGAAAAAGAAGAGGCGAACGATCGTGAAAACGAAGGCAACGCGGACGCGAGTATCACGGACGTAACCGGAATCCCAGTGGAAGCATTGGATCAGCGGTTAGAGAATTTCGTCCAGCACGGCCGGCTGATGATGATGCAGGAGGAGAAGATAGAGATTGACCTTAAGAAGGTGCCCAAAAGGAAGAAGTTTGATAAGTTTGACAAGGCAAAAGGGGAGAAGGAGAAGTTCAAGACGGATTACGAGCCTCCCCCCGATAATAGGCAGCTTGCCCATACGGCAAGGTTGCCGCTGCTGGCTCCTTCGGATGGGGCTGCAACTGAGACGACGGCGGTGATGCGAGAAAGCAATCGACCGACGCCGATGCGACCTCCAGCGGAGCCCGAGGTAGAAACGCAGGAAACGACGGTGCCGATGGTGATGGGGCGTGCGGTTTCGGAGGCTGTGCCAAGAAGTGACCGTCTGACGCCATCCCTGCCCCCTCCGAAGTCGGTGTATAAACAGACCTTGCTGGGTGTTGCGCCGGAAGCAAACCATGAGGAACGGCGCAAGAGCGAGGCTGGGACGGAGACGCCGGAGACGAAAGGGAACACGGCGAGGATGCCTGCGGTTGTGCCGGGATGCGATTATCCGACGCCGCCATCGTTACCAGCCGATCCGGACAAGATCACATCTCCGGAGACGCCCGCGTCGAAACGCGCGAAGATGCAGCCGGTGGCGATACCGATAAATCCGCGTCCGGTGCTGACGCGGAAGCCCCCGGTGAAGGAGGCAGTTAAGGCGGAAAGGGTTGTCAGCTCGGCGCGCAAATGGGGAGTTTATGCGGGGATAGCTGTGGCGGCTGTCGCCGTGGTGGGGTTGGTGGGGGCGGTCGTGGTGATGTCGAAGGGGGAGGACAAGAAAGACGCAAGCGCGGATGCATCGGTGGCGAGTGTGGTGCCGGTGGCGATTTCTCCGCCGCCGCCGAGTGCCACGAGTCCGCCGGTGGTGGAGGTGGCAGAGAGTGATGCGAGCGATGTTGCAAGCCACCATGATGCAAGCAGTGTTGCGCCGGCGACGCCTGTGCCGACTTTGACGAGCACGAGGAAGCCGACGGTGCGTGAGAAGGGACATCGAACTGGCGCGGTGAAACCTACAACACCGATCCCAGTAGCTCCATCTCCGACAAGGCATGAACCCGAGAAGCTAAGGCCAACCCATGAAGATCCAGACACTGTTCTCTAGGAAAATCCTCTTGTATCCAACCTTCGCTTGCACATTCCTGTTCGCATTAGGGGCATCTCCGGCATTTGCTGAAACACCACAACAAATCGCGGAGGCACATTTCAAGACTGGATTGAAATTGTATGATCAATCGAGCTATGAAGCGGCACGGTTGGAGTTTTTGCAAGCACAATCGGTGTATCCGCGGGCGGCACTTTTAAGAAATTTGGCGCTCTGCGAGCTGAAAACGAATCGGCCTCTCGAGGCCATTCAGCATTTGCGCGCATACCTGGCCGATCCAGAGGCGGATAAAAGAGAGCTCGCGAAGAAGAATCTTGAAGAGGCCTTGGCGAGAACAGGTCATGTCAATGTGCAGGCAACGGATGGCACAACACTCGCCGTTGACGGCAAACCGCAACCGCAGCAGGGAAATGCGCCGTTCAAGGAAGCGCTGGATGTGCTGCCTGGCAAGCATGGGATTGAAGCGCGGCTTGGCAACCGAACGCGCAGTATCGAGGTGGATGCACCGGCTGGAAGTACGGTGGAAGTGGATCTTCGCTTTGAGCCGCCGGTGGTTGCGCCTGAGAAAACTGCGCCATCTGTGGTGTTGTCGAGCATGAGGACGTTGACCCCACCGCCTGTAGAAGCCGAGCGTGGCAGCAATAACGCGCGATATCTGGTGTCGGGTTCCCTCGTGGCACTTGGCGTGGTGGGTGTGGGGCTTGGAATTGGATTTACAGCGGCTGCCAACAGCGCCGCAAGTGACGTTGCGGAGGCTAAAGCAACGAGCGGGACGTACGCGTGCACGGGCACCACAGGCGGGGATTGTAGTTCGCGAAAAGGCAACGAGGATGCGCGGGCAAGAGATTCAAATATTGCGATGGGCATGTACATCGGTGGAGGCGTTCTTCTTGCCGCCGGGGTGACGACGTATTTTGTGTGGCCGAAGCTGGTGAAGCAGCAGTTGGGCAGTGTTGCGCCTTGGATAGGCAAGGATGTGGCTGGATTTGCTTATGGAAAGGAATTTTGACATGCGCACGATCTCGGTATTGGCGATGCTAGGAGGAATCCTTGTCGTGGGTGCGGCGCATGCTGCTTGTTACAAGACGACCTGCGAAGGCTACGGAACATGTCCCTATCCGGACGATTACTCAAAGGATGCCACCCCGGATGTCAATATCCCCGACGGTTGCGACGCCACCGCAGACCCAAAAGACTTCCCCGCCTGTCTCATTGACTCCTATGCAGTCTTCATCGACTCCAATAACGGCGATGACAGTGCCCCCGGGACAAAGACATCTCCGGTCAAGACCATCACTCATGCCTTGACGCTTCTTGGTGACAAGCCTCGCATCTACATTTGCGGCGATGGCACCTTGACCGAGCACGTGGAGCTCGCGAGCACCATCTCTCTTGTCGGTGGCTATGACTGCTCATGGACGTACACCGGGCAGAAACCGAAGATCTCTCCAACAACCATCGGCCCAGCACTCACGCTAACGAAGCTGGACCAAGTCATCATCTCGGACCTTGCGTTTGAGGCGCAAAGTGCCACCAACCCAGGCGAATCTTCTATTGCAGTCATCGCCAATCAGTCGAACGTCAATTTTAAGCGATGTGACTTGAGGGCCGGAGCAGGCCAGAACGGTCGGGATGGCAACGCAGGGGTAGCGAGCACGAATTACGACACCACCAAGACACGAGCGCCAACGGGCAATTCTGCGACTGGTTCGACTGGCGGAGACTCACAAGACTGCTCCACCAATCGTTGTGCGACGGGTCCCCAATCCGGAGGAGGCCAGGGAGGCACCGGCGGCGCGGATTCCACCAACGGTACGGATGGCACCCCGAATAATGGTGGTGGCAAGAGCGGCACCGCGAATATGGATTGCGGAAGTGGTGGGCTCGGCGGCAAAGGAGGCGATGGCACCTCTGGCCAGTCTGGCACGACTCCCACCGCCCCTACACCCGGCATGGTCACTTCAGGCTCTGGCGCGCTCGGCGCCGAAGGCATCTGGATGCCAGCGATGAGCCAAACTGGCATTCTCGGCAGCGTTGGACAAGGCGGCGGAGGAGGTGGCGGCGGCGATCCTGGCGACGGCAGCGCAGCAGGCGGTGGCGGCGGAGGCGGTTGTGGAGGCTGTGGAGGTTCGCCGGGCACCGCGGCTCAGGCCGGAGGCGCGAGCATCGCGCTTATCTCGTACAGGAGCCAGGTGACACTTGCCGGTTGCACACTCACGGCCGGCCAAGCTGGTAACGGCGGCCAAGGCGCAGCAGGCCAAAGCGGTCAACTGGGCGGCTTCGGAGGTGACCAAAAATCTCCCGGCTGCCAGGGTGGTGCGGGTGGCAAAGGCGGAGACGGCGGCTCGAGCGCCGGAGGCTCGGGAGGCATTGCGGCCGGCATTCTGTGGACTGGCGACGCTCCTCCTACGACCGAGAGCACCAACATCACGCCTGGTTACAAGGGCAACCCTGGAGTAGGCGGTAATCCTGGGTCGAACGACGGTCTTGATGGGCAGGTGGGCACGATGCTCCAGGTGAAGCCGTGACGCGTTGCTGCGACCAGAAGTCTCACACGCAAAACCTTGCAGAACTCTGGTGTCGCAGCGGCTCCTCATGATAGAGGATCGCGCGCCGCACGAACTCAAGGAAAAAACCTGTGTTTCGAGACCTCTTCGAGCGAGAGGCCAACGCCATTTGGGGGGCGCTACGCAAGCTTTCCCAAGACGATTCGAGCCTCGAACGACTTTACGCCATCGACGCAGACAGCCGCGTAGCGGAACTCGTGCAGACGGGTGCCTTCGTCTTTGCCTCCGCCCGCTTCATGCTGGAGGACGATGACCAGATTTTGAGTCGCCCGCTCATCGCCGCCGCACTTCCGAGCGCCCTTCGTCCGCGCCCCGCGTCCACCATTGTCCAGCGCACCGTCCAACCTGTCAGCGCCGGCGAGCTTCGGGGACATATGATGGGGGGCCCTTACCCCTTCGAGGTGCGCTGGCCGGTGGCCGTTGCACCCATCGAGGTGAGGCAGGTCCGCATGGATCGCCTTCATGCCTATCAACAGGTGCTTCGCCTCACTCTCGGTGGCGTCGGTGGCGGCGAACTCAAGGCTGCACTTCCAGAGAGCGTGCGTTTCTTTGTGAATCTTGCCCCTCGCAGCATCACGCTCGATCTGATTCACGCGCTCCGCACGGCAGGCGCCCCAATTCAAGTCGCCGCCTTCACAACAGACGAACGCCCTGAAGAATCGATATTGCCGCCGAGCACGCTGCGCTGGGTCCGCATCGACACCGAAGAGCCGCCGCTCTGCTCCACACCGCCTGACCGATTCGCCTCGGGACCGCTGCTCGGAGATCTCTTTTCGTTTCCCGAGAGTTTCAGCTTTATTGAGATTGATCTCTCGTCGATACGTCGGGGAAATCTCGACTCCATCGAGCTCACGTTGCCACTCGCGCGCGTCGTGGAGGGTGCTTCGAACATCACGCGCGAGCACGTCCAGCTTTTCTGCGCCCCGGCCACCAACGAATTCGTGGCGCCCATCGAGTCGCTTCGAGCCTCCGCGGGTCAATCGCACTGGTCGCTCCGCGTGGTGGGCCACCCGCATGCCGAGATTCTGCACGTGCGCGCGATGTTCATGGGGCGCACTGGTCAGAACGAACGGCGAGCGCTCGTCTCGTGGGAGGCCCCAGACACGCCGCACACGTTCGATCCGGCCAACGTCTATTACCGGCTGGATCAACGGCTGTCGCCGGACGGCACGCATACGGAGATGCATACCTCCTTTGCCACCTTGGAGCAGTTCTATGCGCCGATGCCTGCTGTCTCTGTGGAGGGCGAGGTGCTTGGAAGCGACGGTGTTGCAGTTGCTTCGCTGGGCATCGGGGATATCTCATCGCCCACCTCCGATTTGGTGAATATCACGCAACCTTCTCCCTCTCACCGTGCACCGCTCGGGCACAATCATGCGACTCGGATAGGTGCCTATGCGCGCATGCCGTCGCGGCAGTTTGCGGAAGCCGTACACCTCACGGAGTTCCTGAAGCTCCATGATCACTCGGCGCAAGAGCACGGGCGTGCACGCATGGAGCATCCACAATTGCTTGGTACGCACCACGAGCGCGAGCACACCTTGGTGGATTGCACCTTGAGATGGGGAGATGCCTTCAACGTGGACATCGCGCTCGGTTCTGCGAGTCCTGGCGAAGCATGGCTCTTGGGAGCTCTCTTGTCACGGGCCATCGCCGAACGCGCCGAGATGATCGACTTTACCAGGCTCACCTTCCGTCAAAGACAAGAGGTCTTTGCCGAATATCCCCTACGTTCCGGGCAGCGTCTGCCCTTTCCCCTTGGATGATTTCGTCATGAGACAAATAGCCTATATGCAAGTCAAGAGCTCCAAACAAGGCACTTTCATGGGCGACGGAAGTGGCGCCCGCTCCGGCCGCGAGAAATGGTCGGCGGTGTTGGCGGTGCGCTCTCGCGGCGAGCAGGCGCGCGACACGGGGCAGAAGAGCAGCACGTATTTTGCGACCAAGCACGATCCCATCACCTTCATCCGCGAATGGTCGCCTTCGAGCGCGCAGTTCGCAGAGGAAATGTGGAACAATCGCAAGCTCGACGAGGTGGTGTTCGAGTTCGTGCGATATGACACGAGCGAGCAGGAATACGTCTTTGCCACGCTGAAGCTTACCAATGTGCTCGTGGAGCATATCGAGCTTCGGTTCGGGAATACCGGCGAATGGTCGAACAACCCCGAAGTGGAGCCAGTGCTGGAGCACATCGGGCTCGTTCCCCAAGAAATCGAATTCAAGGTGAAGGGCAAGAGCGGTGGGGATGCCGTCGCGCACTACGACAAGAATGCCAAATAGCCATGGGCCTCTTCGACGAAATCCTGGAAGGCAGAGGCCCGCGTGATTCGGTGCGCTCGGTGCGCGAAGAAGTGCGCGCTCACATCGAGGCTCTGTGCACCACGCGGCATGGTGCGATCCCTTGTGATCCGGATTACGGCACCGAGCCTCTGACGGCCCTGAGCGCCGCGTTCGACAATTTGATGTCTCGCTGGAGCAGAACCTTCTGTGAGAGTCTTGTCCGCTACGAGCCGAGGCTGCGTGAGCCGCAGGTGGTACCGAAGATTGGCAAGGCGCCAGATCTGACGGTGGGCGCAGAAATCTATGGGGAGCTCGTGGTTGGGACAGAGACGGTCTCCACGCAATTCACGGCCACCCTGAGCCTTGGTGGCTTCTGGAGCGTGCGGTAATGCCATCTTCTGGGAAAGTGGAGTTGCTCGTGGAGGGCGCGGCAGGCTTTGCCGAGGCGAATCCCGCGCTCGCTGGTGCTCTTGGAGCACAATCGATGGATCCGCAGGTGGAGCGTTTTCGGCGGGGGCTCCTCTACCTTGGCGCCCAGTTGCGCGAACAAAGCCGCCAATTCGAAGGAGAGGATTACCGCGCGCTCGCGGAATTGGTCTCCCCCGATTTGAGCCGCCCCATCCCGGCAGCCACCATCGTGGAGTTTTCGGGCGCGGGCAGCGCGGTGAGGGTGCCGGCCGGTTCGGAGTTGCGCGCACCGAATGGATGCATCTTCCGATTGGCGAGCGATGTCGAGACGGGACCTTTTTGCGTGCAGAACGCACGGGCCACGCGGGATGGTCTGGAGTTCGAGTTGGCCGGAAACATGCCGCTGGGTGAGGCGGCCCCGGACCAACTGCGGCTCTACGTGGATGGGTCGCGGGAATCCGCGCTGGCCTTGGTCGAGCACGTTCTGCGGCACGCCAACGAGATCGATCTCCGAGTCGAGGGAGCGCAACCGATCAAGCTCGGACCCGTGTGCCCATATGGGTTTCGCGATGCGCTCGCGCCGGAGCCCGAGGGGCCGCCAACGGGCGCACAATGGATTGCCGAGTATTTCCTTTTGCCGCAGAAGTTTTCGTTCTTCGTCCTAGAAGGCATTCGCAGCGCGCTCTCCGGTACACGCGCCGAGAAGGCCACGATTTCAATCCGCTTCAACGCTCCCTTGACCGCTCCCGTGACGCTCGGCCCTCGCGATTTGCGTGCGCATTGCGCACCGGCCACGAACCTGTTTCGGGGCACCTCGGAGCCACGCGTGGTGGATCCCACGTTATCGAGTTTTCCTATTCGTATTGCGGACTTCGCGGATGCGTCGGTTTATGCCGTCACGTGTGCGATGGCAGCTCCGCGCACCAGGCCAGGCAACAGCGTTCTGGTGCCGCCGCTTCACCGCTTTGCTGCCATGTCACCACCCCCTCACTTCCCCTACGCGTACTCTACGCAACGGGTGACTTTTCGCGGGCGCAAAGAGCCCGATCTCCTTCTCTCCCTCTCGAGCCCTCGCGGCGCGCGACCTTCCATGGCCCCCCATATCCTGATGCTCGATCTCTGGGGCACCAACCGGGATCGCTCGAGCGAGCTCCGACCTGGGGAGGCGCTCGAGCATGGGTTGGGAAGTCCTTTGCAGGCTCGCACCGTTGTCCGCGCTTCACCCTACGTACCTCCACCTGCGAGCGCGGAGTTTGCGCTTCACGCCCTGACGCGCGCGGTGGTTCCGCGAAGCGACGTCCACGCATCGCTGCTCTCGCTCATCCATGCTCGGCTGCCGAGGCGTGGCGCCGAGCCATCCCTCCTGAGAGCCAACCTCGCGCGCGTCAAGGCCATCAAAACGGCGACCGTTTCCATCGTCAGCGCGGATAACCGCCATGGTTATCGAGCCTCGCTTGCTCTCGATGAATCGGCTTTTCGCGGCATCGGCGATGTCGGACTGTTCGTGCGCGTCATGCACGCGGTGCTTGATGCCCAAGCGAGTATCAACCGCTTTTACGAATGCGAGGCACACTGCCGAAAGAGTGGCTCCATCGTCCGTTGGCCACCGGAGCAACACTCATGAACTTACTCGAGGAAGCCTCACGCATTCCCTTCTTCGCGCTCGTGCGCCTGCTCGAGCATTGGCTCGAGACCGACATCGACGAATCGGACGCCGTTGCCTTTGCCCAGGTTGCCGAGCTGTCCTTTCCGACCAGCGACGTTGCGGAGGTAGACGCGAGTGCTGCCAGACACAACACCCTGGTGACGCTTCGATGCCTTGGCCTCACCGGAGCTGCCTCTCCCATGGCTCCCGAATGGACCGAGGGCATCGTGCGCCAGGACGACAATGGCGCACTGCGTGCATTCTGCAATGTCTTTGCAGATCGCGCTGCCCGCGTCCTGTACGCCACGTGGAAGGCACGCGCCCTCGAAGGAGGGTTTGACCTGGAGGGACGCGATGCGCTGAGCGAGCGCCTTCGAGCGGTGGTGGGGGTCGACGCCTGGGCTCCGGCCCCGAGTGAGCAGAAGCCCATGCCATCCATGGTGGCCCTTGGCCTGGCCGATCACCGGCGCAGCCAGCCGCAAACGATCGACAAGGACAGTGCCGAGCGCCTTCTGCGGTACCTCTATCCCACGTGGAACCTCTCCATCGAGACGAACGTGCACAGGATTATCACCTTGCACCCCGAGGAGCGGTCGCGCCTGGGCGAGCAGCGGCATCGTCTCGGGCTCGATGCTTTCTGCGGCCGGGAAGCAGAAGACGAAGAAGATCTCGTGCGCCTCCGCGTGGGGCCGTTGGATGCCGAGACCTACCGCTCGCTCATGCCAGGAGAGCCCGCACATGCCATGCTCTCGGGGCTCGTTCGCCAGCTTTTCTCGGTGAACGCGGAGCTCGAAATCAAAGTATCGCAAACCGATGCCCCGCCGTGCCAGCTCGGAGCGAAGCTCGGCACCAAGCTCGGATTGGATACCTACTGCGCCAGCCACACCAGTCCGCGGGATGACATGGTGTGCATCCGCGTCCCGCTCACCCCCACCGCCGTCCTTCGCACGTTCGTCTTTTGATTTGATGGCCCCCAACGAGACCGCCCATGACCCAGACAACCGAGCAGATAACAGAGATCGTGCCCCTTCCTTCGTCGAGCGAAGAACCTGAAGAATTTTCAAACGAAAATTCGAGCGAAGAGCAGAAGGGATATCAGGCAACAGCCCTCGACAAGCCGCATTGGCAACTCGGCATCAACCTGATGCCCCATCATTTTCAGTATCAAGATTCCTACCACGAGTCGCTCGTGGCCACGCAAATCGAGGCGCTCTTCGATTATCCGTGGGGCATCGTTCATATCGATCTCGACGAGCAGGCCATTGAATCGGGGCACATCTCGCTGCGCGAGCTCCGCGCGATTTTACCAGATGGGTTGCCCATCGCGTGTGGCACCAAGGAGGCGCCCGCCGCGCCGAGCCGTATCGTGCGTGAGCTGGGCGAGGGGGAATCGTTGCAGGTATATGTTGGTGTTGCCAATGCCCACCCTGGGACCGTGAATGTGGATGACGTGGCGGATCCAACCTCGCATCGGCGCTATACGCGGGATGTCATCCAGGTTTTCGATCTGCAAAACGGCACGAAAGAACCTGTTGAAGTCGGACGGCTTCGGCCCAACGTGACGCTGCTCTTCGAGCGCGAGCGGCTCGACGGATTCGTCACGTTGCCAATTGCGCGCGTGGTGCGAAAGGATGGGCGATTGGCTTACGAGGAGTCGTACATTGCGCCGGTCTTGCAGGTGCGCGGCTCGCGTTCCCTCGAGCAGGAGCTGCGCAAGCTCCTTGGCTCGCTGCTCGAGCAGCAGAAGGCGCTCGAAGACATGGTCTCGAACGAAAACAATGCCCTCTGGCGGCGCTGGGCGCTGAGCGTTGTGAGCTCGCATGCGGCCATTGTGGCCGACATCGTCGAACAGGGGCACCACCACCCGCGCGACGTGCATTGGCAATTGTGCAGGCTCTACGGATCGCTTACGGCTTTTACGCCGCAGCGAGAGCCGGCGGCACCGCCCTTCAAGTACCGCGAGCTCGGGGAGACATTTCGTTTCCTGTTCGAGAACATCACGACCATGCTGAACGCCCTCGGCACCGAGCAATACCGAATCATTCCGGTGCGTTCTTACGACGCCAACACCCTGCACGTGGAGTTGGTCGAGCCGGCGATCTTTCGAAATGAATTCTTTCTGTGCGTTCAAGGTGCCGACGCGGAGATGGTGCGCGGTCAGGTGCCGCGCACCATCCGATTGGCAGCATGGAATCAGCTCAACGCCGTGAGGCAAGCAGCCGTGTCCGGCGTCCCGCTGCTCCCGATGGCCGTGGCCCCTGCAATTCTGCCGCAATCCCCGGGCGCCGTGTATTTCAGGCTCGACAAGAAGGGGGACGCCTTCGAGCAGATCTTGCGCTCCGGCCACCTCGGCATTGACGTGAACATGCCTGACGTCAAAGTGACGCTGTTCGCGGTCGATCCGAGGCACCTGTGAGCGAGGAGCAACCGTCACGCGCAGACATCGAGCGCATGATTGCAGATATCGATGCGCAGATCAGTGGGGTGGTCGATGCCATCTTGCACCACCCCGATTTGCAGCGACTCGAGGCTTCATGGCGTGGCCTCTGGCACGTGGTCAACCAGGTGGCCTTTGACGAGAACATCCAGGTTCTCGTCTGCCATTGCACCAAGGACGAACTCGAGGCCGATCTGAGCGACGCCGCGGAGATGACGACGTCGTCGTACTTTCGCATCCTCTACACGTCGGAATTTGGGCAGTTCGGCGGTAAACCGTATTCGGCAGTGTTTGCCAATTTCGAGATCGACGCGTCGCCGCCCGATGTAGGCCTCCTTCGACGCATGGCCTCGGTCAGTGCCATGGCGCATGCGCCCGTGCTGGTTTCAGCATCGCCAAAGCTCTTCGACTTCGACCGATTCACCGAGCTTACGGCTGCTGCTTCGTTGTCGGCCGTTTTCGAGACGCCGCATCGAGCTGTGTGGAATGCCTTCCGGCAACATGACGATAGCCGGTATGTCGGCGTGCTCCTGCCCCGGATGCTTCTTCGCTTGCCTTACGGCGAAGCGCGCGAGCACGCAGGGAGCTTCGTCTACGAGGAACGCACAGTCAGAGACGATGATTTCCTCTGGGGAAGCCCGATTTTCGCCTTTGCTGTGCGGCTTGCCCAGAGTTTTGCCGATCAACGAACTGCCCTTGGGATGCTCGGAGCGGAAGGCGACTCGCCCGCAGTGCGTGACGTGTACCCATCCTTGGGTTACGAGAAGCCTGCAGTGGAGGTGGTGATCTCCCGTCCGATGGAGGGGACATTGTCGGAGCTCGGGTTTATCCCCCTGATGAGCGATCCTCACCGGGCGGAGCATTTCTTCACGACGGCTTCCAGCGTGCAGATCCCACGCAGTTTTGCGCGGGACGAGCGAGGTGCCGAGGGGACCGATCCCACGATTAACTTCTTTCTCGGGACGCACCTTCCCTATTTGTTCTTTGCAACTCGCTTTGCCCATTACATCAAGGTGATCGAGCGAGAGCGCATTGGCGGGAATCGAACGCGCCTGGAGATCGAGCGCGATCTCAACGAATGGATATCGCAATACGTTGCCGCCATGGACAGCGTAAGCCTCGCCACGCGGCGCAAACGGCCGCTGCGCTTCGCACATATCAAGACCGCGGAGGTGGAAGGTGTGCCAGGCTGGTACCGCATGGAGGTGCTGATTCAGCCGCACCTTCGCCACATGGAACATGAATTTCAGCTCTCGGTAACGGGAAGAATCGAGAAGAACCAATGATACCCATGAAGCCACATTGGCCAGCTCGGTTTCAGCTCCACGCAGCGCACCTGGAGGCGCGCGATGCGTACGCGGAGAACCTCGCTGCACACCGGCTTGCGGTGCTTCAACCCTACGCGTACGGGGTTGTGAACATGGAGGTGGATGAAGAGGCGCTTGGTAATGGGATCCTCCGCCTCCGGCGCTTCAAAGCGATCTTTCCGAGTGGGCTCATGGTGGATGTGCCGCTGGAGCGCAATGCCGCCAAGTTGTTCACGGATATGGCCTCTTCGCTGCCGGTGCATATTGGCGTGCCGAAGCTCGGACCGGGTTCGAATGTGAATCCGCAGGATGGGCTGGTGCGCTCGGTGAGGTACCAGACCACCGGCGAGACCATCATGCGGGCGCACCCCGAGATCCTTTTTGGGCGTGAGGCTACCGAGCGATTCGAGCTTGTTTCGGTGGGGAGCTTGCAGCGGGTGGGGGCGCGGTTTTGCTTCGATCCGACCGTGTGGCCCACCCTTGTGCGCATCCGTGGTGCCACGCAGATGCAAAAAGCGTTTGGCCAATTCCTCCTTGCACTCGGACAGCGCCAAAATGAATTGCGCCGTGATTTGGGTGGCCAGCCACTCCACCGCGAGGCGTTTACCACCATCGACACTCTGGAGCCGATGGAATTGACTCTTCTTCTCGGCGAATATGTCCCTCTCTTTTGGCAGTGTGCACGCGACAATGTGCACCCGCGCAAGCTTTACGAGTTGCTCAATGCATTCTATGGCGCCTTGAGGATCTTCGGCGCCAAAGAGCGGCGCCCGCGCTACGAGCACACCAAGCTGGGGGAGATCTTCCCCTGGTTTTTCCGACGCATCGAGACGCTCGTGAAGGAAGCTGCGCGCCATGAGACCACGATATTGCCCTTTGTCCGGCTCGATCAAGTGACCTTCGATCTGTCCTTTCGCGCGGAAGACTTGCTTGGCAAGCGACCGTACTTGGTGGCCAACGGGGCCCCGGAAGGATATCTGCGCTCGGAGGTACCGCGCATCGTGAAGATGGCGGGCTCAAACGAGATTGATCGCCTGAAGCGGTCGGCGGTGCGTGGCGTGAGGCTGGCCGAGGAATTCGAGCCGCCTGGCCTGCTCGCCCACCGGCGCGACATGGTCGTGTATCGCATCGACGTGCGCGATCCGTTTTGGCTCGATATCGTAGATCGCCGGCGGATCGTCCTCTTCCTTCCGGGAGCACCGGCGACGCTCCGTTTCTTTTTGTGCGGAGTCAAACGCACTTTTTAGAGAACTCCCTTGAAACTGGGACGATAGAGGACACATGAACAACCTTCCCTTTGGCTTTGCCGCCAACATCCCTGGCTTTCCGAAGTTCACCGTCGAGAGCGGGTGGAAGGACCCCTTCGAGCTCGCCGCAGGACCCTTCGTCAACCGCGAATTGCGCGTGGTGTCCTTCCACGGCGAAGAACGTGTTAACGACATCTTCTCCTACGACGTCACCTTCGCGACCGACATCCGTCCTGAGACGCTCTACCCCGCCGTCGACGGCAACCCCGCTTGCCTCTCCATCAAGGCACCTGGACACGAGCCCCGGATCATTCAGGGAATCGTCGTGGCCTTCGAGCCCCTCGGTCGACGTATCGGCACCCCGTACGACGACGAGCAACCGTTGCTCGCTTATAACCTCACGATTGTGCCGAGGCTCTGGCTCCTCAAGAATCAGCGCCGCAACCGTGCCTTCCAAGACAGGACCCCGCGGCAGATTATCGAGGAAGTGCTCGCCGACTCCGGCATCCAGTTCAACCACTGCAACTGGCGC
>Ga0123357_10000023_pt1 | contig 136176 bp, 132 predicted proteins | sample TergutEmb28metaG_FD_89873 | JGI IMG/M metagenome (GOLD analysis project Ga0123357, IMG submission 89873) | Embiratermes neotenicus P4 segment gut microbial communities from Petit-Saut dam, French Guiana - Emb289 P4 | ecosystem: Host-associated > Arthropoda: Insects > Digestive system > Gut ...
GTATCGAGCAACTGACTCTTTTCAAATAGGTGACCACCGAATGGTGGTCAGAGGATCTGTTGCATAGACCGCTTTGAGCGGTTCACAATTCCAAGCCACCGGCTTTGCCGGTGGTTAATGACTTGGCTTTGCCGTTCTACACCCCGTCGTCCAGCTCAGCGCCAACGGAGTGAACACATTGCAACACCATGTTTCTTTTACCATTTCGACCAAAAGATGAAAGATTAGAACATGAACCCAGCCATGGGAATAATAAAATTATGGAATGAATACCAGATGCTATCCAAGCAACCTGATGGAGAGGGAATAGGAAAAGATAGTGGAGCATTTTCCCCAAGGGCCCAATTAAGAGGCCGTCTTAAAACAACCTTCGATTCAAAAAGGTTCCGCGATACCAAACCGGAGGTTTGGTCAATCGATAGATATAGAAAACAACCGGAATGCATAGCATGAGGCATACAAGCAATTTGAGCGGGGGATTAAAAGGAATGTAGAATCCTATGAATAATACAAGCAGCAAAGGTATTGCGATTCCCACTATGGAAGTCCCAATTTTGCCATAAACGGCGCCGGTCCTCGCTTGACAATATCCACGCAAAGCATGACATCCTGGGCATTCAGTGGCGTCAATACTTATGACAGTTTGACAAAAAGGACATCGAGTTGCACTTTGTGAAATTGTTCTTGATATCGAATAACCGCAATAGGGGCATTCACTCGCTTTATCTAAAACTTTACGTCCGCATTCAGGACATCTAATGAATGCCATAATTATTACCCCGCAAGTTTCTGCATTGAAAACTTGTATGCAAAATTTTTCCTACCCGCCCTCCCTTGCATAGCTTGGCCGTAAGTTGAATGCAGATTCTTGAGTCATGATGCAATTTCAGTGAGTTGGCTTGTCCATTCACCGTACGCCTGGGTGGCTTTGACCAAAATACTCCCTCTATATTTTTTCGTTTTTGTCAAGCAAGCAGCAATTTTCATCGAGCGAGCAGTACATTTCGATCCGCTCCTGGTGAAAATTTTTCTCCACAGTATGCGTACGATCCAGATGATAGAGGATGATGACCACGATCACGGTGGCCATGAGGAGAAAAAGCGGACCAAAAATCCAGAACACCAGGGGAAGCATGACGTAAAAACCCCGCATTCCCATGCGATAGTGATCTCCGGCCCGGTTGAGTTGGGCCGATGCCATCTGAGCCGCCACCACTTTGGGAGAGATGACTTTTTCGCGCTCGGTATAGCGGGCGTTGATCATGTAGCCCACATCGTTGTAGAGCCTGATGGAAGAAGCGAAAAGGAAGAAGGCCGCAAACAGGTCGAGCAGGATAATGATCAGTTTGAGGGGCAGCAGGTTTTCGTGCCGATTGCCAAAGTAATCCAGCAAAGTCCAGGTGATTTTCAGCTTATCGCTCTGGCCGGAAAGGGTGAGTACGCCAACGGTCAGCAGGATGGCCGTAGAGGCCATAAACGTGGCAGCCATGGTGGAGTTGCGCAAGGTCTGCACCGCCAGGATGTCCCTGTTCTCTTCCATGACGCTTCGCACCCAGATGGCCCGGGCCAGAGAGGAGATTCCCTGCACGGTATTCACCGGATTGGTGCGTGATTTCAACTTGATGAAATACAGATACCCAAGAAATATGGTACACGACGTCACAAAACAGAAACCGTCCGGCGCATACATGGCAAGGTCTTGAAATGTCATGGTTGATTCCCCTTCACTTATCTGGCTCGTTTGACCACTGGTTGTTGCGCGATTCCGGCAAAAAGCGCGGGCGTCTGCCCCAATCACTCTGGGCCGGGAGATGCCGGAGCACTTCCCTTCTTGATGAGTGCACACGTCATCCTGACGCAATGCAATATCGCCGTGTCTCTGTACAAAAAGCTCTGTTCATTACGTTCAAGACCGCCGCTGCAGGTTGGGGCGAATGCAAGCCACGACCGGAATCTATTGTGAACAGTTTTTGTATTTTTTTAAACAGAAAAACCGCGTCTTGGTTCAACATAGAGCGGTTAGAAGGCAGGGCCGATGGTTGTGCTCTCCCTGATTCGAATCGAGGAAGGCGGCGCCTTGCTGCGGCGGCAGGATCAGGGAGCTGCCGCCAAAGGTCAAGGCGGCGGTCCGGTCAGGGCCTGATCGATGAGTTCCAGGGTATGCATGGCCCGGACGGCTAGGCCGGCCCGGTCGATGATGTCTTGCAGTTGCAAAATACAGCCCGGACAGCCGCTGGCGATCACCGCAGCGCCGCTGGCCCGGAGCCCCGCCACTTTCCGGTCGCCGATCGCCCGGCTCAGGTCGGGATGGGCGGCGGCGAAGGTTCCGCCCAGGCCGCAGCAGAGAGCGCTGTCCTCCATATCGACGAAATCTGCCTGCGGCAGGGCCCGGAGCAGGTCCCGCGGTGCGCGGGTGATGCCGGCGGCGCGCAGGTGGCAGGGATCGTGATAGGCGACCCGGAAACGGTGGGGCCATTTTGGCCGGGCCGCCAACTGTTTGCCCAATCCTTGCCGCAGGAGGAAAACATGGATATCGACCAGTTCGGCGGCCGGCCAATGGACCGTTGCCGGGGAATATCCGGTGAGCATGGCGTGACAGGAGGCACAGGCGGTGAGGATGCAGTCAAGGGCGCGTCCGGCAAAGGCGCCGGCATTCGCCTTGGCCAGACTTGCGACCAGCGGGCCGTTGCCCGAGGAGGTCGCGGGCATGCCGCAACAGCCCTGGGTCCGGGGCAGGAACACTGAGCAGCCGAGGCGGTGCACCAGACGGACCAGGATTTCACCGACATGGGGATACAGGTGGGTGAGCGCGCAGCCGGCAAAGATGCCGACCACCGGTTGGGTGGCATCGCCTTCCAGAAATTCCGGCACCCGGGCAAAGAGGTTGCGTTTGGGCAGCGGCGGCAGGCTGCGATCTTTCAGGGCTGCCGGGGCAAAGCGCAGACGCAGGCTGCTGGCTTCCGGAATATTCGTAAACAGCAGGGGCGCGAGCAGATCCGCACCCTTAACGAGCGCGCCAAGGAGCGGCTTGGAACCGCCGGTGAGGGCGGCTACCCCTCTGCCCAGCACGGAGAGGCCCTGATTCTCGGTGATGCGCCGCCGGATGGCGGCGACAATGGCGTCGGTGGGCACCTTGTTGGGACATTTGGCCGTACAGGAACCGCAGAGCAGGCACAGCCCGATCTCTTCGCGCAACCGTTCGTCCAGCCCGATTTCGCCGGCCAACAGTGCCGCCGCCAGCACGATTTTACCTCGGGCCACCGAACCTTCCCGGCCGGTTTCCAGATAGACCGGACAATGGGCCTGGCAAGCGCCGCAGCGCACGCATTGGGCGATCTCGTCTTGAAAATGCTCCAGCGCCTTGTCTTTAAGCATGGTAAGGGTCAAGCGACGGTGGCGGGGATGCGGCGCACCCGGTGTGCTCCGCAATGTCTGGCGGAAAGATCTTGCCGGGATTCATGATGTTGTTGGGGTCCAGGGCCCGCTTGACGGCTTGCATGGCGGCCAGGGTCGGCTGCTCCAGTTCCATGGCGATGTAGGGCGCCTTGGCGGTGCCGATGCCGTGTTCGCCGCTCACCGAACCGCCGAGCCCGACAGCGGTACGGAAAATTTCGTCCAGCACCCGGCGCACCGTGTCTTTCATGTCCGGTTGATCGAGATCGACCATGACATTGACATGAATGTTGCCGTCGCCGGCATGGCCAAAGTTGACGATCGGCACCCCGTACCGGGCCGAAATGGCTTCTAGCAGGCGGATCATTTCCGGCACCCGCGAGCGGGGCACCACGATGTCTTCGTTGAACTTGTGGGGGTTGAGGGCGCGCAGGCTCGGGCTGACGCTGCGCCGCACCCTCCAGATAGCCTCCGATTCCTCGGCGGTTTCGGCTGTCCGTGTCTCCAGAACGCCAAGCGGCCGGACGATGTCGAGGATTTTTTGCGCCTGACCGGCGAGCAGGGCCCGGTCTCCGTCCACCTCGATGATCAGGACCGCCCGGCACTCCAGGGGCAGATCGATCCTGGCGGCGCGGCGCACGCAGTCGATGGCCGCGCCGTCCATGAATTCGAGGGTGGTGGGGATGATCTTGCCGCGGATGATGGCTGAAACCGCCTGGGCCGCGCCGTCGATGGAGGCAAACGCCACCAGCATGGTTTTACGGGCTTCGGGTTTGGGCAGGAGCCTGAGGATGATCTGGGTAACGATGCCCAGGGTGCCTTCTGAGCCGACCAAAAGACGGGTCAGGTCGTAACCCACCACGTTTTTCATGGTGCGGCCGCCGGTGTGGATGACGCTGCCGGTGGGCGTGACCACGGTCAGGCCGAGCACATAATCCCTGGTGACCCCGTATTTGACGCAACGCGGACCACCGGCGCATTCGGCGATGTTGCCGCCCAGCGTGGAAAAGTCCTTGGAGGCGGGATCGGGCGGATAGAAGAGCCCGAGCCGTTCCACTTCCTTTTGCAGATGCCCCGTGACCACTCCTGGCTCGACGATAGCGATCAGGTTGTCGGGATCGATCTCCAGGATCCGGTTCATCCGGGTGAGCACCAGGACAATGCCGCCGTGGATCGGGAGGCTGCCGCCGGTGAAGCCGCTGCCCGCTCCCCGCGGCACAATCGGAACCCGCTCCTCGTTGGCCAGTTGCACGATCCGGCTGATCTCCTCGGTTGTGCCGGGATGAACCACCACATCCGGCAGAAATTGCTGCTGGGTGGCGTCAAACGAGTGGGTGATCCGGTCAACCGTTCCGGTGGCAACATGTTCCGGGCCTACGATGGATGCCAATCGTTGCAGGATATGCTCGGTTAACATACGCTTGGTGTTCGTCCCATGCGCCTAGGCGCCGTTTTCCTTTGCGAGATGGACGGTCATCTGCGGGTAGGGGATTTCCCACCCATTGGCATTGCAGCAGTCCACGGACCATTTGGCCAGGGCGCGTTCAATGCGTCGGTAGGTCGGCGCCATCTCTCCCTTGAGATCCGCCATGATGGCCACATCCAGCGAAGAGGGGCCGGCCTGGAGAAAATCGACCGACAGGCTGAGACACTTTTCCGCATAGCCATGTTCTTCCAGTTTGTGCTGCAAAAAGGTTTGCAGGGTGGTCAGCACGGTAGTGGTGATTTCGGCCTGCAAGGCGTAGGAAAGACCGAAAACCACCCGGAGGTTGAAGTTGCTGGAGAGATTGGTTGGTGATTTGCTGAGAAAAGTGCTCGTCTGATAGACTGTTCTGCGCCCGCCCATTTCGACCACCTCCACCAGTTCGTGCGAGAGGCTAATCACCTTGGCAAAGGGTTTGCCGTCGATGGCGACCCAATCGCCCCGCTTGCAGGGAAACCATGGTTCATCGGCGTGATAGGGCCGGGACATCATGCCGGTCATGCTCTCGATCGGGATGCGCAGATACTCGGCCAGCGCCGGATTGTGCAGTTTGCAGAAGACATTGATCGCCTCCACTTTCCAGGGTACGCCGTTGTAGAACACCCTCTCGCCTTCGCGGATCGAGCCCATATTGAGCATCATCCGGACCTGCCTCCACATTTTGGGCAGGGTCTGGCGCACCGTCCAGATGACGCCGACCAGCAGGATGAGCGCGGCACTGAGCAAAAGCCAATCTTCGGCGATATAGAGCACAAAAATAAGGCCAATAACGGAGAAGACCACCGAAAGAATCTTGAGAGCGATATCGAGAATGCGGACATGGAATGGACGCTGCTCCTTGCGGGCGCCGGGAATGACGCGAAAGAGCAGGCGGGCGAGCAGACGGAAGGCCAGGAGGACGGCGGTGAAGACAATCAGGGAAATGAACAGATACCGGCCACGGTCGCGGAAGAATGTCTGCATCGCATTGCTGGAGCTTCTGAGCAGTGAAACATCATGTTCCTCGAGCTTGGACAATTCCTTCTGGACCAGATCCAGTTTGTTGTCAAGCCGCTTTTCCACGTTCTGCCAGGCGGGCAGCAGTTCTCCGAGATAGGCCTTGATGGTGGTGGACTCGGTATCCTTGATCAGTTTGTTGAGATGCGTCACGGCACCGTGGGCCGTGGCCAGTTGCTGGCTGTAGTCATTGATGGTATCTTTGAGTTCGCTCTTGTGCCGGGCCCGGGCAGTGAGTTGTTTCAGTTCCTTGATGCTTGGTTCGAGCAGGACGGTCAGTTCATTTTTCCAGTCAAAATGGACCGCTTCCTTATCGGCAAAGGTGTTGGGAGAGACACCGGTGGCGATCCGTTCAAAGTCAACGGCGGTGTCGGCCAACTGCTTGTCGAGTTTGGTCAGTTCATCCTGAAAGGCCTGTTTCGCCGACTCGGAGGTACTGGCTTCCTGTTTTTTCGAGATGACGTCCATCTGTTGTTTGATACTTCTTTGCAATTCGACCAGGGAGGAGAGCATGTCCAAGGTCTCGTTGGACCGCCGCTCTTCCTCCTGCCGTATCAGTTTTCTGGTGAGCATCGATCTGAAAACGATCTTCGGCTCGTTTTCCTTGGCCAGCGCGTCGGCATGTTTCGGGCGGATGCCAAGCAGCAGCGGCGGCGAGGCGGTCACCTGACGGAGCCTCCTGAGATACGGGAACATGTTGTAATAGAGCGAGGCCTGTTGCCTGGCTGTCAAGGTATCGTTGACCGCAGCGGCGAGCAACGGGGGAGGCGCATTGTCCAGTTTGGTCTGTGTCGCGCCCGGGGTGTCCGTCGTCCCGGCGATGGCGGCCACTGTCCAGGTCAGAATAAACACGCAGGAGAAGAGAAATTCGCGCATGGTCAACACTCTCAAAAACGGAAAAGATCGGGAAGTAGTGGGCGGATGAGGGCCGGAAGACATCAGGGGGCCAACCGTTTTATGGTCCACCCCTCGTCGGCACGGCTGTAGAGAAAGCGGTCATGCAGGCGACTGGTCTGTCCTTGCCAGAATTCGATACTATCCGGACAAACCCGGTACCCGCCCCAAAAATCGGGCAAGGGAACCTCTCCCTTAAGAAATTTGGCTTTCATACGTTCCAATTCCATCAACAACAACTGCCTTGAGGACAGCACTGCACTTTGTCGGGAAATCCATGCGCCCAGTTGGCTGGATCGGGGGCGGCTGGCAAAATAGCGGCCCGATTCGATCCCGCTGATTTTTTCGGCTCGGCCGGTGATGGTCACCTGCCGGGCCATGCCGACCCAGGGGAAGAGCAGGGCGACCCGGTTGTTTTCCCTAATCTGCCGGGCCTTGCGGCTCCGATAGTTGGTGAAGAAGACAAAGCCGTCGCGGTCAAAGATTTTGAGGAGAACGGTGCGCAGGGTCGGCTGACCTGCCGCATCCACCGTGGCCAAAGTCATGGCGTTGGGTTCGGCCAGAGCTGCGGCGCAGGCCTCGTTGAACCAGGCGGTGAACTGATCGAACGGGTCGGCAGCCATCATCTCCCGGGTCAGTACCGGACTGGTATATTCTTTGCGCAATCCTTTGATGTCCATTTTCTGCCTCCATCATCCCGGCAAAATACGCCCTCCTCTTCGGCAGGTCAACCCCTTCTTAGCGCGGGCAGCTCAACTCCGATGGCCGGTCATGCCGCTCTCAACACCTGTTTGCCGCCCGCAGCCGCAAGCAGGTGCCGGTAAATGGATTGCTGCCGCCAGGAGTGCAGAGCGGTTTTGCGCATCACGGAAATGGAGCCTGGGCAAGCAAACAGGGAACCCGGCGCACTGGGGGGTGAATTCGGATCTGGGATGAAAAAGATTCCAGGTTTCCGGGCGATCAGTCATCCGCCATGGCTGCCAGCATGGTGGGCAGCGCCGAGGCGCTCGGTTGCTGGACAAAGAAACCGCGGCCGCCGCTTTCCGCCAACTGGGCAAAGGGGTTGGTCTCGATGTTGACATCGACGATGATCCCGCCTTGCCGGTGGACTTCATGGGCCACGCGATTGGGCAGATTGGTGGCGCCGGCGGTCCCGACCACGATCAGCAATACGGTCTCACTGGCCGCCTTGATCGAGCTGTGCCAACGGTAATGGTATTCGTCGTAGCTTTCGTCGAACAGGAGGACATGCGGCCGGGTGCGTGCCCCGCAAAGCGGGCAGCGGAGCAGTTCCCGATCGTGGTCGGTGAGTTGGTCGTCCTTGGCTTTCGGCTGGACAGCCGGCGGGATAGGATAGACCGCATTGCTGCATTCGAGGGAGCAGCGCATGAAGTTGACGTTGCCATGGATCTGGTAGGTGCGTTCCAGTGAATTGCCGGCTCTGAGGTGGAGTCCGTCGACATTCTGGGTAATCAGGGTGAAGCGGTCGCCGAAGCGTTGTTCCATGGCGACCAGGGCGTGGTGGCCGGGATTGGGTTCGGCGGCTCTGCAAATGCCCATGCGGTACAGATACCACTTCCACACCTCGTCGGGCTGCTGGGTAAACATCCAGAAGGTAGCCATTTCCTGTGGCTGATAGACTTGGGAACCCACGGTCCAATATCCTTCGGGGCCGCGAAAGGTGGGGATGCCGCTCTCCGCCGAAATTCCGGCTCCGGTCAGGATCGTTATCCTGCCGGTTCCTTTGGCTGTCTCCCGCAGAACGGTGCGCACGGCTTCTTGCATGAGGCGCTCCTGAAAAGAGTTGCTCTGTTAGTGAGGTATGATTGATCCGTCATGCGATTCAGGCATGAATCCATAACGACAACGGCATGAACTAAGTCCAGAAAAATAACTTTTTCAAGAAAATTCTGCCGGCGATATCCAGGGGTTCGGCGGCAAGACCGGGGAACGATCCGAAGAGATCGGTGACCGTTGCCGTGCGAATATGGTACAGTGAGTGCTGGCGGGTCGGCGTGACCAGCAAGGAGCAGGAGGCTTTGGTTGCCTGCGGCGGCGATTCCTCTGAGTGGCTGCGTGGCGATGGTCGCCGCGTCTATGGCCTGTATGCTCCCGATACGTATTGCACCCTTGCCCATGGATGGCGCCGCCGTGGCGGCAGGAGCTGATTCTGAACGCGGATGCCCCGGTCGGAAGGGTATCGTTTTTTCCAGGTTGGGTTTTTCCGGCTTTCGTGGCCCTTCGGTACACCCAGCCATTGCCATGTGATTGCCCATGCTCGACACGGAAACTTCACTTCGCCTCAAACTCCTGCGTTTTCCGCCGATCATCGGCGTCATCTATATCCACGCCTACAATACCGCCATCGGCTATGCCGGCGGCATCTTGGGCACTGCCGACGTCAATGCTCTCACCCATTGGGTGCGGGTTTTTCTTTCGGAAGGGATCGCCCGCATTGCGGTGCCTCTGTTCTTCCTGATGTCGGGTTATCTCTTTTTTGCCTCCTTCCATTGGTCGCAACGGACGTACTGGCGCAAGATTGCCAGCCGCCTGCGCAGTCTGTTCATTCCTTTTATTTTCTGGAATCTCGTGGGGCTCGCTTTCCTGGCCCTGGTCCAGGCCATCCCGGCTTTCCGGCCCTATTTTACCGGAGCGGGCAAGCTGATCGCCGGCTACTCGCTGTCAGAGTATTGCGCTGTGCTCTTCGGCGTGGGCGGGTATCCCGTTGCCTACCATTTCTGGTTTGTGCGCGACCTCATGCTGCTGGTGCTGCTGGCCCCTGTTCTGGCGATTATCGTGCGCTTGGTGCCCATTCCGTTTTTCCTGGCGATGTATGGGTGCTGGGTGACTGAAACCTGGCCGCTCTATGCCCCGGGCGCCGTCGGGGTGCTTTTTTTCTCCGCTGGCGCCTTCTGCGGCATCCATCGCCGCGATATCTTCGCCGCTGACCGGTTCGGCGTCATCATCGTGCTCTTGTATCTGCCGCTGCTGGCCGCCGATGTCATCTGGTACGACGCCTGGTTCAACGTCTATATACACCGGACCGGACTGATCGCCGGGGTGCTCGTCACCCTGTACCTCACCAAGTTTGCCGTGCGCAGCCAAAAGACATGCGCTGCCTTGCTCGCCCTTGGCAATGCCAGTTTTTTTGTATATGCGGCCCACGAGCCACTGCTGGGTGTCCTGCGTTTACTGGCTTTTAAGTATATTCCGCTGGATGGTCCCTACACCATGCTGGCCCTGTATCTGGGAATTCCGATCCTGGTGATGGCTGTGCTGGTTTATTGCCACCGTTTGCTCAGTGTGGCCTGTCCCCGAACTCTCAGGGTGATTACCGGCGGCCGCTGATGCAGGCGCGAACGGCGTGGCGGGGATACAACGGTCACCGCAAGACAGCTTCGGTCCGATGCGGCATCTGATTGCGGCACGGGAAAGCGCGTTCTCCAGCGGTGGTTCTTGGCGGGGACGATCAATCCCCGGAGGACGGCGAAGGCGGGTCGGGATTGTCCTGGTTTTTGATGCGGATGGCATAGCCGAACACATAGGTGCAGATCGGCACCCCCAGAATCAAGCCCCAGAAGTCGAACAACTTGCCGCCAATGGTGAGGATAATGAGGATAATTACCGAGTTGATCCGCATATAGGAGCCGTAAATCCTCGGATTGAGGATGTACCCCTCGATCAGATGGATGAGGCTGATCAGCAGGATAGCCAGAAACATGACCTGTGGGCCATGGGTCTGCAGGGCGATCAGACAGATGGGGATGGAACTGATGAACACCCCGATCACCGGAAAGAAACTGCAGAAAAAGACGATCACCGACAAAAAGGCCACTTGGTCGGCCAGGCTGAGCAGGCTGATGCCGATGGCGGTCAACAGGGAATTGATGATGGCGATGATCAACTGGGCTTCCAGCGCCCTGCCCAGCACTTGCGAAAAATCACGGATGTTTCCCGCCATGCTCCGATAGATGAATCGCAGTTTGGTCGATTCCAGCCCCCGAACGCTGGCCCCCAATCCGGGCAGGTCGAGCACGATGAGAAAGGAGAAAAGCAGGGAAAGGAGAAAGGCCGAGGTCGCGGAGGCGATCTTGCCGCCGATATTGCCGAGGGCGCCGAACACATGCCCGACGTTCTGCAATCCTCCGGGGTCGTCCAGGCGCAGCAACTGTTGCAACATGGAGGCGGTGGGCGAATGCTTCAACACCTTTTTCTCGCTCCACTCCTGTGGGGGCTGCTCCTGCCGGTCGGCAAGTTCCGGGACTAACTCGCCCAGCAACGGATACCGCTTGCCCAAAGCGAACAGTTCCTGGTCGACCCGGCTGAGATAGGTGGTGAATCGGCTGGCAAAGATCTCGGTCTGTTTTTTTACCTTGGGCACCAGAAAAATACCGGCTGCCGTCAGGATGCTGAGGAGCAGGAGGGCAATGAGCACGACCCGAACGACTCTGTTCTTGATGCGGGCTTCAAGACGGTTGACGCTGCGCGCCTGGATATAGGAAAAGACAAAGGTGAGAAACAGCAGAAGAAAAAAGGAGCGCAGCAGGAAGATGACGCCAAAGAACATGCCCCAGACCGCAACTGTGGCGACATGAGGAAAGATCCGGTCCCAAGGTTGGGGAAGGAGGTGAAACGGATTGTCGTGGTGGCTCATGGACAAGACAAGTGGACAAGGCCGACGACATCAAGGCCGATGCGCAGGCATTCTCGTATGCGGGCAAACGGCGGGTCGTTCTGCGAACAAACATCGCAGTGGCTGTTGCCCGCCTTCATGCACAGGGCGGTTTGTGGCAGCCAATAGATTAATGGCGCGGACATAGCCTGTCCATTCAGATTTTCTCCAACGCGATTTTTCGAGTGTGCTGAAAGTTTAACTCGGCAAACTTACTTAACATTTTGTCGTAGACAGTGTCCGGGACATATTCACGGAGAACCTGTTCCCAATCGTCAGAGCCCACCAAGCCTTTGATCAGGCTGGAACTCACCTCCACCAGATGGCGGGGGGACATCATGAACAAGGTTTGGATGGTATTGGTCATGTTGCCGTTGACATAGCGCATGCCGCGCTCGTAGGTGTAATCCTTTTCGTTGCGAATGCCGCGCAGAATGTAATCGGCTCCGATCGACTCGGCGTATTTGACCAGGAATTTGTTCTCGTAGTGCACCACTTCGACATTGTCGAAACGGGCGCACAGATCTTCAAGCATCTCCAGGCGTTCATCCAAGGTGAAACAATATTCCTTCCCTGAGTTCTGACCGATTGCGACGTAGAATTTGGTAAACAGGCGCGCTCCTTGTTCGATGATCCACAGGTGACCGTTGGTCGGAGGATCGTAACTTCCGGCATAGATTCCTATCATGGCAAACCCTGTCGCGTGCATTGCGGATGATGGCTTGCGAGGCGCAGGCCGCGGCGTCCAGACAACCACCCAACGAGCCGTTTCCCGCCGGGGAAATGGTCCCATGATGGTTCCATGATGGTTCCATCTCCGGAAAAGGAACGGCCCGCGGTTCTCCGGGCAAGCATCGGCTCGCCCGGATGGGCACGGCAGGCAGCGGGAAGGCCGGGCTGCATGCCGGAAGCTGCTCAGCTATAGCAAACAGGGCGGTTTCTCGTCAATATAGAAGTGAGAAGCGGCACCCGATGGGGTACTACGCCCACGCATAAAGGCGGTTCCTCTAGCTCGGACAGGTAAGATCGGTTTTGAGCGTGTTTTTGAGCCTTACCCAGCAAGAGACAGCCAATTGGAGAGTTTCCTGGTTATGCTGTCTGACCTGCCTATTCGTCGGGTTGCTTGTCCGTGTCGTCTGGCGCTGAACCGATTCCCGGCAATTCCAGGGGGGTGACCTGCGGTTTTCTCGGCGTGCCGGTGATGTCGGTGACCTTGCGGACCGTACGGGTGGCCACCCGTTTTCCCCTGGCCGCCACGCCCTTGATCAGCACCTCGTCGAGATCGAGTTCGACCGCGTTGAGCCTGGCCCGGGCCGAGGGCGCCAGACTGACCCGAATCCGCAGGCCCTCCCGGCCCAGAAGCAGCAGGAGGATGGCCGAACGCTTGTGCTCCTCGAACAGCCGGTATTCCCGGCCGATGATGAATCTGGGCATGGCGAACCGTTTGACATAGGCCAGGTTTTCCGGGCCGTGGCGGTAGACCAGATTGAACACCAGATCGTTTTTCACCACCCCCAGCCAAAGGACATCCGGGCCGACGAACAGTTTGTCCGGCACATTGATCACCTTGTAGAGACCGTCTTTGAAAATCAGCAGGAGCCGGTCATACTCGGAGCACGAGCATTCCAGATCAACGGCCGTGTCCTCAGCCTTGATCTTGTGGCCGAGGAACCCGGATTCCCGGTGGTAGCCGACGGTGAGGTTGGAGAGCGCCGCGGCCCGGGCGTCCACCTCGTCAAAGGTGCGCAGTTCGCTTTGGCGCGGAAAGTGTTCGCCATAGCGGGCGATCAGATCTTCCAGGTGGCCGATGGTGAAACCGACCATGTCGGTCAGTTGCTGTTTGATCTGGCCGATCTGTTTCTCGATCTCCCGCAATTCCTTTTCCTGGCGGTTGATATCGTAGCGGGAAATGCGCCGGATCTTGATTTCCAGAAGCCGTTCCACATCCTCGCCGGTGATCTTGCGCTGCAACTCTGCGGCAAAGGGGACCAGCGACTGGCGGATGGTGGAGATGACCGCCTTGTAGTTGATTTTTTCCTCGATCTCCTTGTACAGCCGTTCCTCGATGAAGATCTGCTCCAGTTTGCGGGCATGCCATTTTTCTTCCATCCTGCCCAGCTCGATGCGCAGTTCTCTCTCAAGGTTGGCTTTGAGCAGGTCGGTGTTGCGCCTGAGCACCTCTTCCACGGTCCGTTGCCGGGGCAGGTTGTCCTCGATGGTCACTAGGCTGGGCGAGACGCTCAACTCGCAATCGGTGAAGGCATAGAGGGCGTCAATGGTCTCCTCGGCCAGTACGCCACGCGCCAGCTTGATCTCCACCTCCACCTTTTCCGCGGTGTAATCGTTGATCGAGGCGATTTTCAGCTTGTTCGCCTTGGCCGCCTTTTCGATCGATTCGATCAGGTTTTGGGTGGTGAGGTTGTAGGGGAGCTCGGTGATGACGATGGTCTTGGGATCGGGCTGCGAAAGCCTGGCCCGGCAGCGCAGACGGCCGTTGCCATGGTCGTAGCCGGTGACGTCGATGATGCCGCCCCGGGGAAAATCGGGATACATTGCAAAGGGCTCGCCGCGCAGACAGGCGATTTGCGCCTGGAGCAATTCGGTGAAATTATGCGGCATGATCTTGGTGGCCATGCCCACGGCAATGCCCTCGGCGCCGAGCAGGAGCAGCAGCGGGATCTTGGCCGGCAGCCGCACCGGTTCCTGCATGCGGCCGTCGTAGGAGTCGACGAACTCGGTCAGGTCGCGGTTGAACAGGGTTTCACGGGCCAGCGGCGACAGGCGGCACTCGATGTAGCGGGGCGCCGAGGCTTGATCGCCGGTGAAGATGTTGCCGAAGTTGCCCTGGCGGTCGATGAGGTAGCCCTTGTTGGCCAGATTGACCAGGGCGTCGAAGATCGACTGGTCGCCGTGCGGATGGAGTTTCATGGTCTCGCCGACCACGTTGGCCACCTTGTGGAAGCGGCCGTCGTCCATGTTGTGCAGGGTCTGCAGGATGCGCCGCTGCACCGGCTTGAGGCCGTCGTCCGTGTCGGGGATGGCCCGCTCGCGGATGACATAGGCGGTGTAGTCGAGGAAATTGGCGTCGAACAACTGGTGCAGCTTGCCCCGAGGGGTTTCGGTGATCTCGCTCATGTCGTCGGCCTCACAATCAGGTGGTCCATGATGTACTGCTTGCGTTCCGGCGTGTTTTTGCCCATGTAGAAGCGCAGCACCCGGCCGACTTCGCTTAAGGAGTCGAGCCGCACCTGTTTAAGCTGCATATCCGGGCCGATGAACTGTTTGAACTCCGGCGGCGAGATTTCGCCCAGCCCCTTGAAGCGGGTGGTTTCGATGGCGCGGTCACCCTTGCCCTTGGCCTTGAGCGCGTCGATGGCCTCTGCCATGTCCCGGTCGGAGTAGCAGTAGAAGGTCTTTTCCCTGTTGCGGACCCGGAAGATCGGCGTCTCCAGGATGTAGACCCGTTCCTGCTTGATCAGCAGTTCGAAGTAATGGAGGAAAAAGGTGAGCAGCAGGTTGCGGATGTGCAGGCCGTCCACATCGGCGTCGGTGGCCAGGATCACCTTGTCGTAGCGCAGATCGGCAATCGATTCCTCGATATCCAGGGCCTGCATCAGCGAGTACATCTCTTCGTTCTTGTAGAGCACGTCCAGTCGTTGGCCAAGGACGTTCATCGGCTTGCCTTTGAGCGAGAACACCGCCTGGGTCATGGGATCGCGGGCGGAGACGATTGAACCGGCGGCGGATTGGCCCTCGGTGATGAACAGCATGTTCTCCCGGCCAGCCTTGGAGGCGTGGCCCCGTGCAGGATGGTATTTGCAGTCCTTCAGCTGGGGAATCTTGAAAGCGATTTTCTTGGCCCTGGCCTTGGCGTCGCGGCGCACCGACTGTAACTCGCGCCGCACCCGTTCGTTGCGCTGCACCTTGTCGACAAAGACCTCGGCGGTTTCCGGGAACTTGTAGAGGTGGGTGGCCACCGCATCCTTCACGGCATTGACAATCCCGGCACGGATGTCGGTGTTGCCCAGCTTGTTCTTGGTCTGCGATTCGAAGACCGGTTCCTGCACCTTGACCGCCAGGATGCCGACGATGCCGTCGCGGACGTCAAGACCGTTGAATTTCTTGCCGGTGAATTCGTTGATCCCCTTGAGAATGCCTTCGCGGAAGGCGGAGAGGTGGGTGCCGCCTTCGCTGGTGTAGGTGCCGTTGACAAACGAGAAATAGGATTCGCCGTAGTCGTCGGTATGGGTGAGGGCGAATTCGAGGGACTTGTCGGCGAAGTGGATCGGCGGATAGAGCCGCTCGCTGCTGACCTCGCGGTCAAGCAGGTCGAGCAGGCCGTGTTTGGAGAGATACAAATCGCCATCGAGCGCCAGGCTGAGACCGGCGTTGAGGTAGGCGTAGCGCCACAGGCGCTGGTCCACATACTGGGGATCGAAGCGATAGTCGGGGAAAATCTCCGGGTCGGGAAGAAATTCCACCAGGGTGCCGTCTTTCTCCGCGCTGTCGCCTTCTTCTTCACTCGCCAGCAGCCCCTGGACAAAGCGGGCGGTTTTGCAGCGGCCGTCGCGGAAGGCGGTGACCGTGAACCGGGTGGACAGGGCATTGACCGCCTTGGTGCCCACGCCGTTGAGACCCACCGAGAACTGGAACACCTCGGTATTGTACTTGGCGCCGGTGTTGATCACCGAGACGCACTCCACCACTTTGCCCAGGGGGATGCCGCGGCCGTAATCGCGCACCCGGCACAGGCCGTCTTCACGCACCTGGAGGTCGATCCGCTTGCCAAACCCCATGATGTACTCGTCGATTGCGTTGTCCAGGATCTCCTTGAGCAGGATGTAGATGCCGTCATCCGGATGGGAACCGTCGCCCAGCCGGCCGATATACATGCCCGGCCGTTTGCGGATGTGCTCCAGCGAACTGAGCGTCTTTATTTTTGATTCGTCGTACTGGTGTTCGGTCATGAATATTTAAAAAGATATGGTGAGGCAAGAGCTTGAGGCATCGGGCCGGGTTGAAGCGGCAGGCGGCCCAGGGCGGCATCGTTTAAGCGATTCCCGACTCCCACCGGATCAACTCCCGTACCATGGTTTCGGTCCATCGCGCAAAGGAAAATGATCGTTCCCACGCTCCAGCGTGGGAACGCGGCCAGGGCGCGCCAGCGCCTCACTTCGTTTACACCCATGGGTCGATTTCGATCAATCCTGGCTGCCCAAGATAGTTCCGCGCACTCGAATACCGCCAATGTTCGGGAAAGTCAACATAACCGCGTTGCACCGGGTTTTGGTGGATATATTCCAGTTTTTCCCGCATGATATGTTCGCTGAAAACCATCTCGGCATGGGAACCTTCCTGCCAAAACTGGTATTTCCGGTCGTGCTTATGGACCTGTTTCGCCAGGCGCAAACGAGCCAGCAGCCGCTCCGCCTGGTGTTTTTTCAGCAGTTCGATAAGTCGGGTGGCCGTGAAGGACTTGAAGCTGCTCAAGCACTTGTCCAAACGCGGGGCTCGGGCCACGAAGTGCAAGTGGTTTTCCAGGATCACGTAGCCAAAGAGTTGCAACCCGGCGTTTGTGTGTTGATGGGACCAACTGTCAAGCAGGATCTGAACCGCATCAGGACGGGTGAAGACGGGAAGCCATTCGACGACCGTGCAGGTCAGAAAATGGGGCTTATCTGGCTCCAAAATCACATAACGACTTCTGGCCATGCGCTTTTCCGTTCATTCAAGATGCGGGAGCGTCCGGCGGTGCGTTCCCACGCTGGAGCGTGGGAACGATCATCATTGCCGGAGGCCGGGACGCCCATACGGCCGCCCGTCCTGCCGCCTCATTCCATCATATGCACCCGTTCGCAGTCCGGGCAGATCCAGGTGGGACCGTTGCTCATGCCCCACCTGTTTTCCGCAAAGCAATCTGGACAGATCTGAAAGCCGCAGCCGCAGTTCCAGCAAAAAGGTTGTTCCTTTTTGCAGCAATGGCAGCGGAATGCTTTTTTTCGCCGTCTGTTGGGCGCCGGTCTGCTGGTCTGATCTGTCATGGCTGGCCTATTCCCCGGCGGGCCGCAGTTCCCGGTGCAGCCAATCGAGGTAGCTGGCGCCGCCATCCTCCACCGGTGCGGCCAGGATCTCGGGCACCTGGTAGGGATGATGGGCCAGGATGAGAGCCCTGAGTTCGGGGAAAAGATCCCGGCGCGACTTGAGGAGGCAGAACTGCTCTTCCTCCCGCTCGATGGCTCCCTGCCAATGATACCAGGAGGTGCATGTGCTGATCTGGACACAGGCGGCGAGCCGTTTTTCCAGGACCAGGGCGGTCAGGCGTTCGGCGCTGGCCCGGTCGGGCAGGGTGGTGGTCACCTGGATGTAGGGCGTCATGGCATTCATCTCCGGAAAATGCGGGAAAAGGGCGCATCCGGTTCCAGCTCAGGCTGGACCAAACGGATAAATTGGGCTATCTTACCAGCGCTTTTGCAAAAAGACAAACCTCGCTGTTTCTTCCTTTAACCCGTACAGGTGCGCCATGCTCTTTGCCGTGGATGTCGGAAACTCCCATACTGTGAGCGGTATTTACCAAAAAGGTCGATTGATGGGCAGTTGGCGGCTACAGTCCCGCCAGGACCGTACCGCCGATGAATTGGCTATCCGCTACCACGGCCTGTTCCAGATGGCTGGCATCGACCCGGACAAGATTACCGGCTTCATTATCGCCTCGGTGGTGCCGATCTTGGAAACGAGCTGGCTGCATTTCGCCCGCAGTTACTTGACCAAGCTCAGGCAGCCGCCTTTGGCGGTCACCCATACCCTCAAGCTGGGTTTGAAGGTGGCCACTGAAAATCCCTCCGAGGTCGGCGCCGACCGGATCGTCAATGCTGTGGCCGCCTGGGAACGGTTTCATGGCCCGTTGATCGTCATCGATTTCGGCACGGCCATCACCTTTGACTGCGTCAGCGGCGTGCCCGAATACGTGGGCGGCACCATCCATCCCGGCATCGGCATTTCTCTCGACGCCCTGGCCACCCGTACCGCCAAGCTGCCCCGGCTGGATATCGACGTCACCCCGGATCATCCCATCGGCACTACCACGGTCAAGGCCATTCATTCAGGGGCCTTGTACGGTTTCGGCGGTCTGGTCGACCGGATGGTGCAGGTGCTCAGCCGGCAGCTGACTCCTGGCCAGGAGCGGGCCAGGACCATCGCCACCGGCGGCATGGCCGGCCTGATCAAGCCCTATGCCAGCACCATCGATGAGATCGATCTGGATTTGACCTTGACCGGTCTGCGCCTGATCTATCAGATGAACTGCGGGGGGCAAAAATGAGCAGCCAGCCGGTTCTGCCGCCCAGATTGCGCCGGGGCGACACCATCGGTCTGTTCTGCCCGGCCGGTCCGGTTCGTGATGCCGAACGGTTGCGGGCGGGCGTCCGGCTCATCGAGGATCTGGGATTTATGGTGCAGATCCAGGGGCCGGCGGCGCCCGGAGACGGCTACCTGGCCGACAGTGACGAGCAGCGGGCCGCGCATCTGCACGAGCTGTGGAGCGATGCCGAAGTCAAGGCGATTGTGGCCATTCGCGGCGGCTACGGCTGCCTGCGGATGATTGACCGGTTGGATTGGGATCTGTTCCGGCAACACCCCAAATTTCTTGTCGGCTTCAGCGATGTGACGGTGCTGCTGAACTGCCTGGTGGACCGTGCCGGCCTGATCGCCATTCATGGGCCGATGGCGGGCACGCTTGCCAGGAGCGACGAGCGGAGCAGAGCGTCGCTCTTTGGATTGCTGACCGGTACGTCCGAAGAGCGGATCAAGCCCAGAGGCCTTGAAGTCCTTCGCGGCGGCACCGGCCGAGGGCGGCTGATCGGCGGCAATTTGACCTCCCTGCTCCATCTCCTGGCCACGCCCTGGGAGCGTTCCTGGGACGGCTGCATCCTGGTGCTGGAGGATACGAACGAACCGCTCTACCGGATCGACCGCATGCTGACCCATTTGTCCCTGGCCGGGCGTCTGTCTCGGCTGGCCGGGCTGGTGCTGGGCGATTTCGACCTCGGCGGCGACCACGTGGGCAACCTGTGGCTGCAGGAGGCGGTCTGGGCGCGGGTGCTGGAACTGGCGCCGCCCGGATATCCGATCTGGGCCCGTTTCCCGGTGGGCCACCGGGAACGCAATCTGGCTCTGCCCATCGGCGTGGAGGCAAAGATGGCCTCGGATGCCGGCGCGCTGGAGTTGCTGTCCGCCTCGGTGATCCTGGCCTGAGAACAAGGTGTTGTATGCTGCGACGTTTCGCCTGCACCATTTTTTCCCTTCTCCTGCTGATCGTCGGCGTTCTGGTCAGTCTCACGCCGCTGGCGCTGCTTCGGACCAAGCTGGACAGCTCTGTATTCGCCACGGCGATCTGCATCTGGCTGGCCTTGGTGCTGCTGGCGTTGTTGCCCGCGACCGATATGCTGCTGCGGAAAATCTGGTTCTTTCGGGGCCAGGGCGAACCGGTCGCGCCGGATGAGTTGCGGCAGCGGCTGTTGGGTGTCAACGCCATGGATTGCCCGGTGGCAGCGCTGGCCACGCGCAAGAAGATCGTCTTTACCTGGCGCTGCCGGGAGCTTCGCTGGTGTGAACTGTTCAGCCGGCTGGGCAAGGACCGGCTCGACGAACTGCACTGCCGCTTTGATGCCGATCTGCGGACCGTGTACCTGTACGACCGGGTCCGCGCCGTTGATTTTTTCATCTGTCCGGACCGGGTCAAAACCGGCCGGCTCCGTATCCCCCTGCCGCTGCTGCGGGGGCGGATGAAGCGGCTCGACTCCATCGAGAGCTACGCCGCCTTGGCTGAAGACGACTATGCCTTCCATGGCCGCGAGATCAAATCCCCGGTTGTGGGCACCGTCTTGACCAGCGGCTGGCACGTTCGCTACTCTCTGTTCTGATTGCGGCAAAAACACGCAGCATTGGCCGACGGCCATGCTGTCGCTTTTGGCGCACGCAAGTCAGGTCTCCCTGTCGCTGATTCAACCTGCTCGATAAATTCAAAAAATTAATCCCAACTCTCTGTTTTTCGATTTTTCGGTGACAAGCCAGGATGTTGAAGAGGAGTGAGATGAAAAAGATCAAGAAAGGGAAGGTGTTTAAGGCGGTTGGCGGGCTTCTGCTCATCGGCATTACGGCATTTATTTTTGACTGCTATGGCATCGATATCAAGTGGCAGGAGGAAGTCCGCATGATGGATGGAGAAATGCTCATCCTTCACCGGACGGCCAAGTTTGGGCAATTCAAAGGAGGCGATTGGAGTGGTCCCGAAGGCCGGGAAGAAAAGGAAATGTCTCTCGAAGTGCTGAAGCTGCCCGCCAACTGGGTGGCTCCGCCGGTCTGGCGCACGGACTATGTGCCCATCCTGCTCGATTACCAGCCCCAGGAATATACCTGGAGCGTCGTCGCCACTTTTTACTGGTGCAAAAGCTGGTGGCTGCTGGGGGGGGCGGCCTTGCCCTATGTCGAATATCAGTCGATACATGGCGGCCCGTGGCAGGTAATTCCTCTGGAAGAACGGCTGTTTGGCCGCACATCCAATCTGTTGACCGGCCCGAGTTACAAGGGGGAACCACGGAGAACTCAAACAAAATGGCTTCGAGAAGTTATCCCAAATTACAAGGAAACGCCAAATCTGGTCACGGCGGAGGAAACTGACTGGCGCAACCGGAGAGCTGGGAACATGTATCGTACAATCCTCGCCAAATGGGACAATAACTGTTCACCCTTTGTTAGCAGGGAAATGATCTGGTGGCAGGAGGAAGTTAGCATGGCGGATGGGGCAATACTCCTCCTCCACCGGGAAGCCAGTAGAGGCGAAGCGGGCACTTACGGGCCGGAGGTGCCCACCTACTGGTTGAACGGCTATGGGCGGGGCAGGCCGTTCCTCCGAATGCCATCGGAGAAGCTCGAAATGCGCAAGCTGCCTCCCAACTGGACGCTGCCGCCCATCTGGCGCACGGAATATGTGCCGATCCTGCTCGATTACCAACCGCAGGAACACATCTGGAGCATCGTAGCCACACATCTTGATTGTAAGGGCTGGGAGCTGCTGGGGCGGCCGTCCTTGCCCTATGTCGAATATCAGTCGAAAGACGGCGGGCCGTGGCAGATCATTCTTCTGGAACAGCGACTGATGGGCCGGAAGAGCAATTTGTTCCCCGGCGTGCGTTCCGGCGGAGGGCCTGAACTTGTCACCTCAGAGGAAACAGACAGGTATCTCCAGAGCGCTGATATAAGGTATCAACGTGTTCTATCTGATTGGAACCCCAACAGTTGTTCACCCAATTTGGAGGGAAAATAAATGGCTGACAAATTTGACTATGCTTTACTGTCTGACCATGTGTATGCCCATGATCCTAATAACGAGATTAACTTGAAAAGCTCTGGCTGGAAACCTCTGCCTCGGATTCCAGACGACCGCATCACTGGATTTTCGGCGGGTGCCTATCAAAAAGGCAACGAGATCATGATGGCCAGGTGAGGCAACCTCTATCGCAATCGGCTTCGCCCGGATTGCCCGAATGGCGAGGAACAGCTACAGGCTACCGTCTACCGCATCGCGGGGCAGGATGTTTTTCACGTCATAAATGACCGAGGCGGGTTTGCATATCCGGCGGAGTCGCTCGGCTGTCAGATCGGCGAATTCGCGGTGGGCCACGGCGAGGATGACGGCATCGTAGCGACCGTCGGCCAAGGTGTCCACCATGGTGCATCCGTAGAGGCGGCGGATCTCATGCCGATTTACCATGGGCGCATTCAACCTTCGCAATCCTGAGTTCGTATTGTTCGTACCACGAGCGTTTGCCCATTGCTTGTGCGGCGAGGTGCTCGACATTGTCTTTCCAATGGGCAATGGCTTCTTTGCTGGCCCAATATGATACCGTAATACCGAACCCGTCTTGGCCGCGCACGCTTTCGCAGCCAAGAAACCCGGATTGCAGAGAAGCAAGCCGGACCATTTTGTCTGCCATCTCCTTATAGCCATCATCATTGTTAGAAGAAAGCCGCGAGGTGAAGATCACCGCATAGTACGGCGGCGGCGGAGTTCTGGAAAATTGAGAGAAATCCATCGGTAAAGAATAATAGAGGAATAATGTGATGGTCTTTCTGAGCCTTGACTCTGCTTGCTGCATGCCAATCTCAGGCCAGCTTTCCCGTCTGTGCTGGTGATGCCCATGGGCTGAAGTATAGGGCGCCGATAAGCCAAGTGGAAGTGTTTTATGAAAAAAATCAAGCGCCTCTTGTCTTCTCCGGCCAGAGCAGGGCGTGCAGTTGGAGTTGCAGGCGCACGGGCAGCCGGTGCTGAAGAAGCAGTCCGGCCAGGACAGCCGGATCAAGCAGGGGGCGGACCGGGGAGAAGAGGACAGGGAGCAATGTCGGCAAGTTCCCCAGCGCAAGTATCTCCCGGGCCCAATGGAAGTCGGCCTCTGAACTGAGAACGAATTTAATCTCGTCCCGGCAGCCGCGTTGTTGCCGCCCACGGAGTATGTCGAGATTATCCGGCAGATTGTGCTCAGCCATGCCGGAATCGGGACACTTGACATCCATGATGATGCCCACCGCATCCGGAACCCGGTCAAGAGTCAGGCTGCCGTTGGTTTCGAGCAGCACGTCGCGGCCGTCTTGGATCAGAGCCTGCATCAGGAAATAGACAGCCGTCTGCAGGAGTGGTTCGCCGCCTGTGATCTCTATCGGCATGCCTGGTATCCGTGCGGCCCAGGCAAGGATCTCGGCAACGCTCATCGGCATGCCCGTCTCCTGCCAGGTGTAGCCGGCGTCGCAGTAGGCGCAGCGCAGGTTGCAGCCCGACAGGCGGATAAACAGGCAGGGCAGGCCGGCCCGGGTCGATTCGCCCTGGATGGAATAAAAAAGTTCCGAGACGCGCAGCGGTTCAGTCGCCATAGTAGATCACGCCACTGGACTCCGTTTCCCGCACCTCGACGCTGTAGAGCCGGTACCGGTCGGTGCGCAGGGTGGGTTCGAGTTGGCGGAAGAGATACATGGCGATGTGTTCGGACGAGGGGTTGATCTCCCGAAAGGCCGGGTGCTGGTTGAGGTCGCGGTGATCGAGTTCGTCGATTACCGTGTTGACCGTCTGTTTCAGCTGCTTGAAGTCGATGCCCATGCCGAGGTGGTCGAGCCGTTCGGCTCGCACGGTCACCTTGATCTGCCAGTTGTGGCCGTGGGGATTTTCGCAGTTGCCCGGATAGGCCCGCAGGTGATGGCCGCCGGAAAAGTGGGTGCGGATAAAAATGTCCATGGTTCTTCTCTTACTGCTCATTCGTCGGGTTTGTGCGCTGGCGCGATCCAGGACGACAAAATGCGGCTTGCGCGCCTTCCCGTGCGAATGGTAAACAGTTCCGATCTGTCGCCCGGAAGCCAAGGTATCAACGCCACACTGTAACAGGAACGAGTCCGCCTTGCCAGCCCAACCCTCACTCCCATCGGTGGAGCCAGTCGTGCCGGAGCCGAACCTCCCTCGCCATGCCGTGACCGATGACACCCTGTTCGGCGGCCGGCTGGTCTGCCGCCAGCCGCGCGATGGCTATCGTTTTTCGATGGATGCGGTCCTGGCCGCCCACTTCGTGCAGCCGCGACCAGGGCAGCGGATGCTCGATCTCGGCTGCGGTTGCGGCATCATCGGCCTGCTGGTCTGCTTTCGTCATCCAGAGGTCATGGTCGCGGGGTTGGAGTCGCAGGAAGCTCTGGCCGCCCTGGCCGAGGAAAACGTCCGCCGTAACGGATTTGCGAGTCGTTTTGCCGTACTGCGGGGCGATGTTCGCGCCATCGGCGCCTTGGTGCCTCCTGAGTCCATTGATGTGATCGTGTGCAATCCGCCCTATGGCGGCAGGGAGACCGGCCGGCTGAACCGGGATACTCAGGCGGCCCATGCCCGTCATGAATTGCAGGGCACCATCGACGATTTTGTCCGGGCCGCGGCGTTTGCCGTCAAAAATCGGGGGCAGGTGGTCTTTATCTATCCTGCCAGGCGGTGCAACGTCCTGCTTGCCGCCTTTCAGGCCCGCCGCCTGACGCCCAAACGGCTGTTGCCGGTCTATTCCTCTCCCGACGCGGCCTGTGCCTGCCTTGTTCTGGTCGAGGCGCGGAAAAATGGCGGGGAACAGATCGATATTCTAACGCCGTTTTTCATCCATCATCGAGATGGCGGCTACAGTGCCGCCATGCGCGCCTGCTACGAGGCAACGCCATGCTTGCCAGGGTGATCGGCTGTTCGGTAATCGGGGTCGAGGGTTTCCTGGTCCGGGTGGAGGTGGATCTGGCCCAGGGGCTGCCTTCCTTTTCCACCGTGGGACTGGCCGAGGGAGCGGTGCGCGAGGCCAAGGATCGGGTGCGGGCGGCGATCAAAAATGCGGGCTACACATTTCCCCAACACCGGATCACGGTCAATCTGGCGCCGGCGGCGGTGAAAAAGGAGGGGACCGGTTACGATTTGCCCATAGCCCTGGGAATCTTGGCAGCGGCAGGGCTGCTGCCCGGAAGCCTGCTTGACCAGACCGCCATGGTCGGCGAGCTTTCCTTGGATGGATCGATCCGGCCGGTGCCGGGTGTGCTGCCCATGGCTCTGGCGGTCTGCCAGGAAGGAATCTGCCGTTTTTTGGTGCCGGCGGGCAATGCCTCTGAAGCGGCCATCGTCCAGGGGGTCGAAGTGTACCCGGTTGAACGGCTCGAGCAAGCGGTGGAATTTCTTGTCGGCCGGACGGCACTCACGCCCGTGACGCATGATCCGGCTGAACTGTTCGCCCGGCATCGTGATCAGTATTCGGTCGATTTTGCTGACATCAAAGGACAGGATTACGCCAAGCGCGCCATGGAAATCGCCGCTGCCGGCGGGCACAATGTTTTGCTCATCGGTGTGCCGGGAACCGGCAAGACCATGATGGCCCGCCGCCTGGCGACCATCCTGCCCGACCTGAGTCTGGAGGAGGCCATTGAGACCACCAAGGTTTTTTCTTCCGTCGGCCTGCTGCCCGAACAGGCGCCGCTGCTGACGACCCGTCCCTTCCGGTCCCCGCACCACACGGTGTCTGATGCGGGTCTGATCGGCGGTGGCCAAGTGCCACGTCCCGGAGAGGTTTCGCTGGCCCACAACGGTGTGCTGTTTCTCGACGAGTTGCCGGAATTCAAGAGACATGTGCTTGAGGTCCTGCGTCAGCCGCTGGAGGACGGCACAGTGACCATCGCCCGGGCTTCGTCCAGCCTCAGATTTCCGGCCCGTTTCATGATGGTGTCTGCCATGAATCCGTGCCCGTGCGGATTTCTGGGGGATCGCCTCCGGACCTGCACCTGCACGCCGATCCAGGTACAGCGCTACCGCAGCCGTTTATCCGGACCGCTTTTGGACCGCATCGACATGCATGTCGAGGTGCCGCCGGTGGCGGTACAGGAGTTGCTTGGCCAGCCGGCAGGAGAGCCGTCGGCCGTGATCCGGGAGCGGGTCAACCGGGCCCGGAGCCGCCAGCGCCAGCGGTTCGCCGACACAGCCGGCTTGTATTGCAACGCTCAGATGAATGCCAGGGAAATAAAAAAGTTCTGTCGCCTCGATCCAGCCCCGGCCGACCTGCTCGGGCAGTCGATCGCCCGGCTTGGCCTATCCGCCCGGGCCTACCACCGCATCCTCAAGATCGCCCTGACTATCGCCGATCTCGCCGGCGCCGACATGCCGAACCAAACCCACGTGGCCGAGGCGATTCAGTATCGCCGCCTGCAGTTCGACGTTTGAGGGCCGGGGCAGATGAATCCTGTTGATTTCTCCGGCGTACTGCCCGGACGTGTTGCCCCGCCTTGCTTTGCTGCTCAATCGTCCGTATGCAGGATGACTGAAAAGCCGTTGAAGACGGCCCAGACCTGTTCGCCGACGACAAAGCCGATAGCATCCCCTTCGCTGGTGGAGATAAGGGCGCACAGTTCCGTGTGATCATCGAGGCGGATTACGCATTCCGAGCTGACCGCACCCCGGTTGATCCGCGCGATTTCTCCCTGCAGGCAGTTGTCGGCACTGCATCCAGCAATCGTTTGCCCGCGTTGCAGCATAATCCAGGGGGCTTTGACCTCGGCGGTGATCAACTGCCCCTGTCGCAGTCCCAACCGATCCAGGCTTTCGCAGGTGATGATCGAGGCCACCTGATGACCGCCGAGGTTGACCAGGGTGATACGGGCCTGCACGTCGCCCCGCTCGATGGCGATGACTTTGCCGAAAAAGGAATTTCTGGCGCTTGTCTTGCGCGAGGACTCTTTCTTGATGAAGAGCCGGGTGACTTGATGCAGTTCCTCATCTGAAAACGATACCTGGACAGCGGACAGGCTGGGGGTTGCATGGCCCAGCAATTTTTGCACCGCAGGCAGAGGCATGTTGGCGCGCATCAATTCCACTATCCGCGCTCGGCGGATCATTTCAGGCCCGCCCAGATGTTTAGGAAAGCCGCAGGCCTCGGCGCGCTCATAAAATTTGCGCCGGACAAAGGCAGGGTCCACGGCAAAACCATTGGTCAAGGTTTGGCGGAATTCGGGGGTGAGCAGCGCTGTCTCGATCTCCCGGCCCAGCGGCTCGGCGATGACAATGGAGCGTACGCAGGATTCCGATTCCCCGGTTGCGCAGTCGCGGATGCAAACCGTTTGCCGGTCGATGTCAGTGAAGGGATCGATTTGAAGGATCTCGCTGAGTTTGGCGCCGGTATAGCGGATCAGAAGAAAAATCAGTAAGATACGGTTACGGGATAGCCGGATGTCACGCCGATGGGTCTCGTAGACCCAGTGGCGGAAGGATTGCTCCAACCGGGCGAGCTGGACAATGTCGAGACAGGGGCCGTTGTCAGCCAAAGGAAGTTGGGTGGCCTGAACAGGGGAGGTCGCCGATGATGTGTTCCGGATCGTTGATGCCATTGAGTGTGAGGTGGTCTCGGCGCAGATGTCCTTGAGGCTGGCGGGGAGATAGTGGTCAACAGGCGCGGCTGCCCGGGGCGAAGGTTGCTGAGCGCCAACCGCGGGACTTTTCGATTTTCCAGCCGCCGTGGGCCTGCGATTTTTCAGGTGACGCTTTCTCGGCTGTATCCGCCGCTGATTCCGCCAATGCTGGGCGCCATGCTGCCTTGCTCGTTTTTGCGGTGAAGAATACCCAGAGGGTCGCCGGAGAATAACGAAAATATATTGTACCGGGGCGGGCCGATGCGGCAAGGGCTTTTTTGAATGCGAAGGGATGGAGTTTTGTTGCAAGGTTAGGGAAACTGTTGGTAAAAAATGGATTCTGCTTGCCAGATTTGAGCATGGATGCGATACTAGACGCAGAGAGGCGTAAAAAAAAAATAGAGGGCTGGATATGACGAATGCAGGGGCACTGATCTTCACTCCTGAAAAGCGTAAGGATGTACGGGTGATTTTTACCCGGACCGTCAAGGTATTCAGCCAAGGAAGACTTCAGGGTCAGTTTCCGGCAAGGAATCTCAGTTTAGGAGGACTCTTTGTCGAAGGTGTGACCAATCTTTCCCTGGGGCAGGACTGTCATCTGGAACTCTGTGAAACTGGTCACCGCTCCAGCCTCATCCTCAAATTCCGTGGTATAGTCCGCAGGGCAACGAAAGATGGCATTGGCATCAGTTTCACGAGTATGGAGGACGACAGTTTCATGTTTCTCCAAACCATGGTGTTATACTCGTCTGACGATCCGATAGGTGTAGCCGAACGTTTTCTTGAGGACTTTGTCCCCAAAGCTGCTTCAGCCTGATAACTTTAAAATAAAAAAAGAGCAAAAGAAGTTCTTTCCCACAACCGGGGAAGAACTTCTTTTGCTTGTTGGCAGAGCCGGTTTGTCGGAGATGATCGAATCCGACGTGACCGCTGCATCACGATGAACCAGGAACAACAACACGCACCGGCAGTTCTGCGCCTCGCTGGCAAGATAGGCGATCAGGCCCTTTACATCCTCACCGACCTTGGCAGGATGGGTATCTTTTTGTACTTTTCCTTACTGGGATTGTGCAGGCATCCCTTTCGCTGCAAAGAACTGATCAAACAGGTCGGATTTATTGGGGCGGGATCAATCACGGTCATCTTCTTTACCTCACTTTCATCGGGTATGGTGCTGGGATTGCAAGGGTATTATTCCTTGCACAAGTTCGGCGCCGAGGGGATGCTGGGTTCTGCGGTTGCCCTCACCCTGATCATGGAGCTGGGGCCGGTGCTGACCGCGTTGATGGTGGCGGGTCGGGCTGGGTCGGCCATGTGCGCCGAGATCGGGATCATGCGGATTTCAGAACAGATCGATGCCTTGGAGTGCATGGCGATTGATCCGTTCCGGTATCTCATCTCGCCAAAGCTTTTAGCGGCCTTGATCTCTGTTCCGTTGCTGACCGCGGTCTTTGACGTGGTTGGCATTTGGGGAGGATATTTGGCGGGCGTCAAACTGATGGGTGCCAATAGCGGCGCTTTTTTTGCTGGCATGCAACAAAGCGTCACAAATCATGACCTGAGACTGGGAGTGGTGAAATCTTTTGTGTTTGGTCTGTTGCTTGTATGGATCTGCACCGGTCGCGGCTATTTTGTCCAGAAGATCCGGGGGGCCGGATTTGGAGCCGAAAGCGTCAGTATGGTCACCACCCAGGCGGTAGTCATGTCATCGATAGCCGTTCTGGTTTTTGACGTTCTGCTCACCGCGGTTTTGTTATGAGCAAGGCAGACACGGTATTCCCGGAGGCAGAACCCGCCGCCATTCGTTTTGCAGCGGTGAGCAAGTCGTTTGGCGAACGGGCGCGACGCCATCTTGTTCTTAATAAAGTGAGCTTTTCGGTGCCCAAGGGCAAGACCACGGTTATTGCCGGCGGGAGTGGACAGGGCAAAAGCGTGATCCTCAAGCTGATTCTCGGCTTGCTCAAACCAGATTCCGGGCAGGTGTTGGTTGGCGGGCAGGATATTGTCGCCATGGGATACAGGGCGTTGCAGGAGGTTCGCATGTTGTTTGGCGTCCTCTTTCAAGGGGCGGCACTGTTTGATTCGTTGACCGTCTTTGAAAATATCGCCTTGCCCTTGCGGGAAAGAACAAAATTTTCCAACGAAGAGATACGGCGGCAGGTCGCCGCCACCCTCGATCAACTCGAACTCACTGGTCACGAGGAAAAGTTTCCGGCGCAACTCAGCGGCGGCATGAAAAAACGGGTCGGACTGGCGCGGGCATTGCAGCTAGCCCCGAAGATCGTGTTGTTTGATGAGCCCACGACCGGCCTGGACCCGGTCATGACCAAGGAGATCTACGAACTTTTTAGCCAAACCCAGCAACGATTGGGGTATACTGCGGTGATTGTCAGCCATGACATTCCCCAGATATTTACTCTTGCCGATCAAATTATTTTGTTGAATAAGGGGGAGCTGGACGTGTTTACTGAGGCTTCCCAGATACCCTATTCTACTCAACCCAACATCCGCGAGTTCGCTCGACAGGTCATGGGACTGGAAGCCAGGGGGGAATAAGGAGGAAGAATATGGGCAATTCCCGTGTGGAAATAGTGGTTGGCTTGTTTTTGATTTGCGGTTTTCTCGCCTTGGGCTGGCTGGCCCTACGGTTGGGCGATATCCCTTGGATAACTGAATCGCAGTCCTATACGATCAATGCGGAATTCAACAATATTGCAGGCGTCAAGGTAGGCGCCGACGTGCAAATCGCCGGCGTGGTGGTGGGCAAAGCCCGCCGGATCTCGCTGAACGAAGGCAAGCAGGCGGTGGTCGTCATGCAGATTGATCACTCCATTGCCATCCCGGTTGACTCCGTGGCTTCTGTTAAATCACAAGGAATCATCGGCGATAAATATATCCAGATCACCCTTGGAGGTGATAACACGCCCTATAAACCTGGAGACACCATTGTTGACACCGAGTCGTCCGTTGACCTGGAATCTCTGATCTCGAAGTTCGCCTTCGGGCAGGTGAAGTAGCCATGGCGCACCGCTTGCATTGCCTGGCAAGGCGACTTGGTCATTTTTACCTGCTGCCCATGGTGGCAACAATGGCATTTTTCTGGGGCAGCGCCGCCGCTGCGGACCTCTTTGATAACGTGCGAGCTGAACAGGCGGTCGGCACCGTTGATTTTCTCAGTGATGAAAGCTATGAGCATCCAACGGCCGACGTGAAGGTTGCCGATCCCATCGAGCCCTTTAACAGGGCGATGTTCGCTGTGAACGACAAGTTCTACATTTGGTTGCTGGAGCCGGTGGCCACGGGATACAGCAAGATTCTGCCTGGCGGTCTCCGGACATGTATCGGCAATTTCTTTTATAATCTCGGCGAACCAGTCCGGTCGGCCAACAGCCTCTTGCAGGGAAGATTCCGTGATGCTGGCCGGACCTTGGGCCGTTTTGTCATCAACAGTATCTGCGGTGTGCTCGGCTTGGCCGATGCTGCCGGAAAGGATTTTAAAATCGCACCGGTCTACGCCAGTTTTGGCCAGACGCTGTCGGTTTGGGGGATAGGGGACGGTTTTTACCTGGTTGTCCCCTTGCTCGGGCCCTCGACCCTGCGAGATTTTTCCGGTACCTTGGTTGATGGTGTCGCTACGACCACCTACGCGCCATGGAGCGACGACACCATCACCACCATCACCGTGCAAGGGATCCGGACAGTCAACCGCGCTTCCCTGCATATCGGCGAGTACGAGGAGATTAAATCCTTGACCTTTGATGCGTATGTGGCGTTCCGTAACGGGTACTATCAGATACGCAGCAAGCAGTACGATCATTCCAATTCTACAAAGTGAACGCTTTTTTCAACGAATCAACATGCCCACTCGCTGGATGTATGGTGCAGTATGCAACGTAATCATTTTCTGACCCCGTTTCTTTATGCCGCCCTCATGTTCTCGCTGGTTGTCCTGAACAGCCATACGGGTGTTGCGGCACCGCCTGATCCCACCGAGCAGCTCCGCCCATTCCTTGACAAGGTGACGACGACTCTCGCAGATCCCAAATTGAAGAAGATGACCAGGCAGGAACAGAGCGACCGGATGATCAGCGTGATCCGGGAGCGGTTTGACTTCCGTGAGATGAGCAAGCGGGTGGTCGGCCGGCAGTGGCAAAGCCTTTCGGACAAGGAGCAGGATGAGTTCGAGCACCTGTTCACCCGGCTGTTGCAGTATGCCTATGTCGGTAAGATTGATGAGTATTCCGGCCAGCAGATCCAGTTCACCCAGCAAAGGGTCAAGGGAGATCGCGCGGAAGTGCAAACCCTGCTGGTCGACAAGAATAAATCTATCCCCATCTCCTACATCGCGTTGCTGCGGAATGATCAGTGGATGATCTATGATGTTGTGGCGGAAGGCGTGAGCCTGGTCCGCAACTATATGGAGCAGTTCAATGAGATTCTGCGCAAAGATGGCTACCCCGGCCTTGTCAAGCAGCTCAAAGAGAAGGTTGCCGGCCTGGAGAAAAACCTCACCAAGAGTTGATCGACACCTTGCCTGTGGCCGGGCTCCCTTCGTTTCATTGCCTGTGCCCTCTGCCGGCCCGCTGTATTGCATCTTCAGCGAGCAGGGGCGAGGGTACTGATCCCCCTGTCTCAACACCGTTGGGTTTTCTTTTTACTTGGCGAATAATATTTTTTTCTGTATAATTCTCTCTTTGCCCCCAGTTAAAAACTGGAGATGGTTGACGAGGCATGTTGGCGATGCTGGTCCGGTTCAGTGAAATATCTCCCCATGGCAGTCAGTACGACATCCGGAAAATCGAAGGACTTGATGATTTGCCCGGTTTGGTCGTCGGCGACCTGCTTGAAGCTCGTTGCTCCCTCATGCGGAAAGGCGAGACCAAGGTGGAGTTGCAGGGGCGGCTGAAAAGCGCCTTGATTCTGGATTGCGACCGCTGTCTTGCGTCGTATCAGCAGGAAGTGGATGTTGCCTTGCAGATGCTGTTTGAAGTTGCAACCGACGCTGCCTGGCAAGTAAAAGACCTGGAATACAGGATACCCGATCTGGATACAATCATCTTGGATGAACCCGTTATTGATCTTGATGATGTCATCCGGCAGCAATTGTATCTTGCGCTTCCCATGAAAAGCCTTTGTTCGCCCCAATGCAAAGGCATCTGTTCCAGATGCGGAGCGAACCGCAACCTGGTGCTATGCGGATGCGCCGATAACTACGAGAACTCGCCGTTCGCAGCTCTCGCCCAATTGAAAAGATAGCGACAGATGTCCAGGGAACGCCCGTTTTTACGAGGAAAACAGGTGTGCAGGTATGTTGCTGGACCAATGGAGGAATACAATGGCTTTACCGAAACGTAGACATTCCCATTCCCGGACCAGGTTGCGGCGGTCGCATGACGCCTTGACCAAGCCAAGCGTCGGACAGTGCCCTAAGTGCGGAGAACCCAAAATGCGCCATCAACTGTGCGGTGGCTGCGGTACGTATAAGGGACGAAGCGTCCTTAATCTCGAGGAAGATTAGCAGCAGGTCCCGCTGTGAGGATAGCCCTTGACGTCATGGGTGGCGACCGGGGACCTGAAATGGCGATCCAAGGTGCGCTTGCCGCGGTTCAGGAGAGAAACGATCTCCATGTCATTTTGGTGGGCCCCCGCACCCTGCTGGAAGAACAAGTTGCCGGCCATTCGTCGGGGTGGCATGGACTGCGGGAACGGATAACTGTCCAGCACGCCCCGGAAGTCATCACCATGGACGATTCGCCGGTTGAAGCGGTCCGCAAGAAGAAAGAAGCGACCGTCATGGTTGGCTTTGATCTCGTCAAAAACGGCGAAGCGGATGCCTTGGTATCCGCCGGCAATTCCGGTGCCACCATGGCGGCGGCGATCAAAAAACTTGGCCGGCTTCCCGGGATTTCCCGACCAGGCATTGCCGGGTTTTTTCCAACAGTGAAAAAACCGGTGATGCTGATGGATATAGGGGCCAATGTCGACTGCCGGCCCCAGCATCTTTATCAATTTGCCGTCATGGCTTCATCCTGCACGCGCCTGTTGCTCAATTACGACCATCCTCGTATCGGATTGTTGAGCATTGGTGCGGAAACCAGCAAAGGCAACGCCCTGGTCAAGGAAACCCATTGTTTGCTCAAACAGGGTCCATTCAATTTCATCGGCAATGTCGAAGGCCGCGATGTGTACAAGGGTGATGTCGATGTGGTTGTTTGTGACGGGTTTGTCGGCAATATTTCCTTGAAAATCAGCGAAGGGTTGGCCGAGGCGGCCATGCAGATGATTAAACAGGAAATCATGAAGACCTGGCGCGCCAAAGTCGGATATCTCTTGATCCGCGAAGCTTTGGCCGGATTCAAAAAGCAGGTGGATTATGCCGAATACGGCGGCGCCCCGCTTTTGGGCATCGATGGAACAGGCATTATCTGCCACGGCGCCTCCAATGCCATTGCCATCCGCAATGCCATCGAAGTTGCCGCCAACATGGTGCGTAACCGGGTCAACGAGGCCATTGTGCATGCCCTTGGCGAATACACTGCCTGATCAGATGGATCGCATGGCAAAAGCCGTTATTCTTGGCACAGGATCCTGTCTCCCGGTGAGAACGGTCTCCAACGCCGACCTGGAACGGATGGTCGATACCTCCGACGAATGGATCGCCACGCGTACCGGAATTCGTCAGCGGAGAATTGCCGGCGCCGGTGAACAGAACTATCAATTGGCGACCAAGGCCGCTCGCCGGGCTCTGGCGATGGCTGATATCAGCCCGGAAGAGTTGGAATTGATCGTGGTCGCGACTATTTCGCCGCACATGCTCATGCCATCGACTGCCTGCTTCGTGCAGGCCGAATTAGGTGCGGCCAACGCCTTTGCCTACGATATCAGCGCCGCCTGCGCGGGATTTACGTATGGGCTGGATCTGGCAAGGAACTACATTCAAAACCGCCCGGACATGAAGATTCTGTTGATCGGATCGGAAACGCTTTCCGCCCGGGTTAACTGGGAAGACCGGAATACCTGCGTGTTGTTCGGAGACGGTGCGGGAGCGGTGGTCGTTTCCGGAGCCACCGACGGGAGAGGGGTGTTCGGCAGCAATCTGCGTTCCGACGGCACATTGGGGAACCTGCTCAGCATGGACAGTCCGGAAAGCTGCAATCCAGACCTGCGGCGTGAAGAATGGCACGGGGCGTTCATCCGGATGAGCGGCGGCGATGTTTTCAAACATGCCGTGCGGTTGATGGAAGATTCGGTGACTACCCTTTTGCGGCGACACAACCTCACCATCGACGATATTGACTTGCTGATTCCCCATCAGGCCAATATCCGTATCCTCAACAACCTGCGCGAACGACTGGGGATCGCTGAAGAGCGGGTATTCATCAATCTCAGTCAGTATGGCAACACCTCGGCGGCCAGTGTTCCCATTGCCTTGGATGAAGCCTGCAGGCAGGGACGGATGGCCCGTGGGGATATCGTGCTGTTCTGTACCTTTGGCGGTGGCCTCACCTGGGGTTCATTGCTCATGCGTTGGTAAGAATGAAGGAGAGCATTTGTGGATTATTTTTTTACTGAACAACAACAGATGATCATCGATACTGCCCGGGAAATAACCAATGAGAAGATTATTCCTGTACGGGCAGAACTTGACGAAAAAAATCAGTTTCCCCGTGAAATTCTTCAGGATATCGCCAAGGCTGATCTGTTTAGCATTTTTATCCCCGAGGAGTATGGCGGTTTGGGCGGCGGCTGTTTTGAAGTCGTGCTGGCCCTGGAAGAGCTGGCTCGGGGCTGTGTGGGGGTGGCCACCAGTTTCGCCGCCAGTGCCTTGGGCATCTTCCCGGTGCTGCTTGCCGGCAGTGAGGAGCAAAAGCAAAAATACCTGCCGGAGATCGCCAGCGGCACCCGTTGGGCCGCCTTTGGATTAACCGAGGCCAGTGCAGGGAGCGACGCCTCCGGCATCCGGACCATTGCCGTGGAAGACGGAGATTCCTGGGTGTTGAACGGAACCAAACAGTGGATTACCAACGGTGGCGAATCACAGATTTATGCCATCGTCGCTTTGACCGACCCAAGCAAAGGGCCGCGGGGCGCCTCCATTTTCGTGGTCGAAGACGGGGATCCCGGCTTTTCCTATGGCAAGAAGGAAGACAAGATGGGGATCCGTTCCTCCTCTACGCGGGAATTGATCATGAAGGATTGCCGAATCCCCAAGGACAGATTGGTTGGCCGGCGGGGGACAGGGTTCATTACCGTCATGAAGACACTCGACATGTCCCGGCCCGGCATCGCTTCTCTGGGGATCGGGTTGGCGCAGGCCGCCTTGGATGAGGCAGTCACCTACGCCAAGCAGCGCGTCCAGTTCGACAAACCGATCATTTCCTTCCAGGCCGTGCAGCATATGCTGGCCGACATGGCTATCCAGCTTGAAGCCGGCCGGGCCTTGGTCTATGCCGCTGCCAAGCACATTGACAATCACCCCAAGGACATGTCCAAAGTTTCTTCCATGTGCAAGGTTTTTGCCACGGATATGGCCATGAAAGTGACCACCGATGCCGTTCAGGTTTTGGGCGGTTCCGGCTACATGAAGGAATATCCGGTGGAAAAGATGATGCGCGACGCCAAGATTTTGCAGATCTATGAAGGCACGAATCAGATCCAGCGCAATGTCGTCGGCCAGGAACTGAACAAAGAATACTCCTGAACGATTGATCGATGATGAAGATACTTGTCTGTGTCAAACAGGTTCCGGATGCCAAGGATGTCCGGCTCGACCCGAAGACCAACACGCTGGCGCGGGAAGGGGTGGAATCGATCATGAATCCTTATGATCGCCATGCCTTGGAAGAGGCGGTGGCGATCAAGGAGAGCCAGGGCGGAACGGTTACCGTGGTGACCATGGGGCCACCCCAGGCCGAGACGGTACTCCGTGAGTCCATCGCCTGCGGTGCCGATGAGGGCGTGTTGATTTCGGACCGTGCCTTTGCCGGCGCCGATACCTGGGCCACATCCTATACTTTGGCCAGGGCCGTGGAGACCTTGGGCGGCTTTGATCTGATCGTATGCGGCAAACAGGCCATTGATGGCGATACCGCCCAGGTCGGGCCTGGTTTGGCTTGCCGTCTGCGGGTGCCGTATGCGGCCTGTGTGCAGAAAACCCGTCAGGTATCCGCCCAAGCCATCGAGGTTGAACGGATGATGGACGACGGATATGATGTCCTCCGCTTGCCGTTGCCGGCCCTGCTGACTGTGGTCAAGGATATCAATGAACCGAGGGTGGCCTCCCTCAAAGGCAAGATGAGGGCGAAGCAGGCAAAGATCCGGCAGTTGTCTGCCGCAGACATCGGCGCAGACCCGCAATGTATTGGGTTGACCGGATCGCCGACCAAGGTTGTGCGGGTGTTCTCGCCGGAACCCCGCGGCGATCGCACGATCTTTTCCGGCAGTGTCGACGAACAGGTTGATCAGCTGGTGGCCTGTCTCAAGGCGCTTATCTAGGCGCAGATCGTTTTCTTTTTCCACCGGAGAGGTTCATGCTGATCATTGACAGCGACAAATGCACCGCCTGCGGCGTTTGCGAGAGCAGTTGCGCCTTTGGGGCCATCAGCGTCCGGGGCGATTGCGCCGTGGCCAGCGATTCGTGTACGCTCTGCGGCGCGTGCGTGGAGAATTGCCCGGAACATGCCCTGCGGATTGCAACCGTTGAAAAACAACTTCAGGCTGATCTGAGCGAATATGCAGGGGTCATGGTTTTTGTCGAGTATCGTCACGGCAAGATCGCGCCGGTCAGCTATGAACTCTTGGGTATTGGCCGCAAACTCGCGGACCAGCGCGGGGTGGGCCTCAGCGCTGTCCTGCCCGGCGGTTCGGTGGGTACGCTGGTCCAAAGTTTGATCGTTGCCGGTGCCGATGTCGTGCTCCTTGCCGAACATCCCATGTTGGAGCAATTTCGCGAGGATCTCTATGCCTCCATACTGGAGATGGTCATTCGGGAGCGCAGGCCGGAGGTGGTGCTGGCCGGCGCCACCTCCATCGGCCGTTCGGTGATTCCGTACGTGGCTACCGCCATTGGCGCCGGTCTGACGGCCGACTGCACACGCCTGGAAATCCGCAAAGAGGATGGCATGCTGTTGCAGACCCGGCCAGCTTTTGGCGGCAACATCATGGCCACCATCGAATGCCCGCAGACCCGGCCGCAGATGGCCACGGTCCGCCCTAAAGTCATGGCTCCTGCCGAACCCGATGCTTCCCGCTCAGGAGAAGTGATTCGGATACAGATTCCCCCGGAACTTCTGCAATCCAACATCGACGTGATCGAGACGGTGGTCAATACCGAGGACCACGTCAACATTCAGGAATTCGAAACCCTGGTTGCCGGCGGGCGCGGGTTGGATTCAGCCAAGGGATTCGCATTGATCCGGGAGTTGGCCGCCGAGTTGGGCGGGGCTGTGGCCGCGTCCAGGGCCGCGGTCGACGCCGGTTGGATTCCATATCCGCATCAGGTAGGTCAAACCGGCAAGACAGTCAGCCCGAAATTGTACATCGCCTGCGGTATTTCAGGAGCGGTGCAGCACGCGGTGGGCATGCAATCAGCCGAAATTGTGGTTGCCATCAACCGCGACAAGGATGCGCCTATCTTTGACCTGGCCACTTATGGCGTGGTTGGCGACCTGTATGAAGTGGTGCCTCGTTTGATACAACGTTTACAGGAGAGCAGGGGATGACGCTGGATGGAAAAATTGCCTTGGTCACCGGCGGTAGCCGGGGGATCGGCCGGGCTGTCTCTGTAAGGCTGGCCGCCATGGGGGCGGTGGTCGGAGTGAATTACGTGGCCAATCCGGCCGCTGCCGAAGAGACGCTGCGCCAGATTGAAGCCGCGGGCGGCAGGGGATTTGCCGTTCGCTTCAATGTGGCCGATGCCGAAGCGGTCCAGGACTCCATCAAGGAGATTATCGCCAGCCATGGTCAGATTGATATTCTGGTCAACAACGCGGGCATCACCCGCGATGGCCTGATGGCGCGGATGAAAGACGAGGAATGGGACAGCGTCCTCGATACCAATTTGAAGGGCGCGTTTCTCTGCAGCAAGGCAGTGATGCGGGCCATGATGAAGAAACGATGGGGCCGGATCATCAACATTTCGTCGGTGGTCGGTTTTGTCGGGAACGGTGGTCAGGTCAATTACGCCGCGGCTAAAGCGGGCTTGACCGGCTTGACCAAAGCAATGGCCCGGGAGCTGGCAGGGCGGAACATCACCGTGAACTGTGTTGCGCCTGGCTATGTTGTTACCGACATGACCGATGGTCTCACCGAAGACGTTCAGGACGCGCTCAAGGCGCAGATTCCGCTCGGGATACTGGGCACGCCGGAAGATGTTGCCGCTGCGGTCGCTTTCCTGGCGTCGTCTGACGGGAGTTATATCACCGGCCAGACGCTGCATGTCAATGGCGGGATGTATATGGGCCATTGACAAACAATGCCCGAGTATCTACATATTCGGACACTGTTTTGTCCAATAAAACAACAACACTTATGTGAGGAGAAGAACAATGGCTGTTGAAGATAAAATGATCGATATCATCGTCGAGCAACTCAGTGTTGACCGCGACAAAGTTGTGCCGGGCGCCTCGTTTATCGATGATCTCGGCGCCGATTCCTTGGATTTGGTCGAGCTGATCATGGCCATGGAAGAGGAATTTGATATCGAGATTCCTGATGAAGAGGCGGAGAAAATCCTCACTGTCCAGAATGCCATCGATTTTGTACACAAAATCCAAAAGTGAAATGAGGAAAACGTGTGAAACGACGGGTCGTGGTGACAGGGATCGGCTTGATCACCCCGCTGGGGATCGGAACTGAACAGACGTGGCATGCGCTGGTCAACGGACAGAGCGGGATCGGACTGATCACCCGCTTTGACGCCTCTGATCATGCGTCGCAAATCGCCGCAGAAGTAAAAGGATTCGACCCCGAGGCATGGTTTGAGAAAAAGCAAGCCAAAAATCTCGACCTTTTTGTGCAATATGCGCTGGCCGCAGCGGACATTGCCTGGCAAAGCAGTGGCCTGTCGGTCACCGATAACAACATCGACCGGATCGGGGTCATCACCGGTTGCGGCATGGGCGGGCTTCCCACCATTGAAGAATACCATGGAATCCTGGTCGCGAAGGGACCCCGTAAAATTACGCCGTTTTTCATCCCGAGGGTGATCCCCAACATGCCCTCGGGGCATATTTCCATGCGGCTGGGATGCAAGGGTCCCAATTTGTGTCTGACCACGGCCTGTGCGGCAGGAACGCACGCCGTGGGCGAGGCCTTCCGCCATATTGCCCATGGTGATTGCGACGCGGCGGTCACCGGAGGGGTTGAATCGGTCATCTGTCCGCTGGCCGTGGGCGGGTTCAGCGCCATGAAGGCGCTTTCCACCCGTAATGATGATCCAACCGCCGCATCCCGGCCCTTTGACCGGGACCGGGATGGGTTTGTCATCTCTGAAGGGGCGGGCATGATGGTGCTGGAAGAGCTGGAGTCGGCCAAGCGGCGCGGTGCCACCATCTATGCCGAGATTATCGGCTACGGGCAGAGCAGCGATGCTTACCATATTGCGGCGCCGCCCGAGAACGGCGAGGGGGCGGCTCGGTGCATGTCGGCGGCATTGCGGGATGCCGGCCTCAATCCCGAGGACATCGATTACATCAACGCACATGGGACGTCCACCCCGCTCAACGATAAGTGCGAAACCCAGGCAATCAAAACCGTCTTCGGTGACCATGCCTACAAATTGGCGATCAGTTCCACGAAATCGATGACCGGCCACATGCTGGGCGCCGCCGGTGGCGTTGAGGCGGCTTTTACCGCGTTGAGTCTGCACCATGGCCTGTTGCCGCCGACCATTAATCTGCATACCCCTGATCCGGAGTGCGATCTGGATTACGTTCCTCTGGTGAGCAGGGAGCAAAAAATAACAACCGCCATGTCCAACTCTTTTGGTTTTGGCGGCACCAATGGCGTAGTGATCTTCCGACGTTTTTCCTGATCAGGGCAGGAGAAGGGCATGAACATTGCGATTGGTTGCGACCACGGAGGGTTTGACTTGAAGAAGGCGATCGCCCCTCTCGTTACAGAAATGGGACACACGGTCGTCGATCTGGGCTGTTTCTCGGAGGAATCGGTCGATTATCCCGAGTTTGCCGATCGGGTCTGCGCAGCCATCGGCGATGGCCGTTGCCAGCGTGGCATTTTGATCTGCGGCACCGGTATCGGCATGTCGATCGCCGCGAACCGGCACCGACATATCCGGGCAGCTCTGTGCCATGAGTCCTTTACCGCCCGCATGAGCAGAGAGCATAACGATGCCAATGTATTGTGCTTGGGGGGCAGGGTGTTGGGAACTGCGCTCGCGCAGACTATTGTCAAGGTTTGGTTGACAGGCGAATTCACCGGCGGCCGTCATCTTCGCAGGATCGAAATGATGAGATAGGTGGTTATTTTTCTCAAGAGATTATTTGAACCGGCAGACTTCGTTGTCCAACCTGCCGGTTTTTTTATGCAAACAGCATCGTTTTCCCGCTGCCTACACTGTGTGGTGTATCATGAAATGTCCCTATTGCGCCCATCTGGATAGCCGGGTGATCGATTCCCGGATCAGCAAGGACAAGACCATTATCCGCCGCCGCCGGGAGTGCGATGCCTGCCAGCGGCGATTCACCACCTATGAACGCATCGAACTGACCTTGCCCATGCTCATCAAAAAAGATGGGAGACGGGAACCTTGGGACCGGGGCAAGATTATTGCCGGATTGGAAAAGGCCTGCGAGAAGCTGGCGGTCAGCATGACCGACATCGATGCCTTTGTCGATGCCATTGAGCTGAAGCTCCAGGACTATGGCGGCAAGGAAATTCCCACCAGCCAGATCGGCGAATGGGTGATGGCCGCCCTGCCAGTGCTGGATGAGGTCGCCTATGTCCGCTTTGCCTCGGTGTACCGCCAATTCAAGGATGTCAATGAATTCATGGATGAGTTGAAGAACTTCCTCGGTGAAAAAGGGAAACACTGAAATCGCGCATCCCATGCAGAGCGAGCATATCACATACATGGAATTGGCCTTGGCAGAGGCCCGCAAAGGATTGGGGCGGACTACGCCGAATCCGGCGGTCGGCGCGGTGATCGTCAAGGACGGCGAGGTCGTCGGCCGTGGATACCATAAAAAGGCCGGAACGCCCCATGCCGAAGTCAATGCGCTGATGGATGCCGGCTCCCGGGCATCTGGAGCCACGCTCTACGTAACGCTTGAGCCCTGCAACCATACCGGCCGCACTCCTCCCTGCACCCAGGCTATCCTCCGGAGCGGCATCGCCAGGGTGGTCATCGGCATGGCTGATCCCAATCCCCGCGTGGCTGGAGGTGGGGCACAGTATCTGGCCGCGCAGGGGATCGATGTGCACAGCGGGGTGCTCGAACAGCAGTGCCGCGCGCTGAATCGTCCGTTTATTAAGCACAGTGCCACCGGGCTGCCGTGGGTGCTGATGAAGGCCGGTTTAAGTCTCGACGGTAAAATCACCTTTCGGCACCGGCAGGGAGAGGCAATCACCGGTCCTGAAGCCAGACAGTATGTGCATCGACTCCGTAATCAGGTTGACGCCATACTGATCGGCGTGGAGACGGCGATCATCGACGATCCCAGTCTGACCACCCGGCTTGCAGGAGGCGAAGAGACCCGCGATCCGGTGCGCATCGTTCTCGACACCTCCTTGCGTCTGCCGCCGGAAGCGCGCCTGTTGAACCAGGAGTCCACTGCTGAAACCTGGATCTTCTGCGGTGAAGGCGCGACCCGCGAGAAGGAGGTCCGTCTGGCCGACAGGGGGGCACGGATATGCCGCGTTCCGGTCGATGGAGCGGAGCAGGTAGCGTTGCCAGCCATGCTTTCACTTTTGGGTGCCCGCAACATCACCTCCCTGCTCGTTGAAGGAGGCGCCCGCGTGCATGGCACCTTTTATGGTCAACACCTGGTTGACGAGGTGGCGCTGTTGTATGCGCCATTCATCATCGGCGACAGCGGTACGCCCCTGGTGCGTGGCTACCGGTTGGAGAGCAGCCGGTCTATCCCGGCGGTTCTGCGTGATGTCTCCCTGCAGGTACTCGGCAACGATATCCTGGTCAGGGCGTTGACAGCAGCATGCCGTCATGATTGAAAAACTTCCCTGATTCGTTCCCATTTTTGCTGCAGGACATCGCTGTTGGCAAAGCGAAGGCGTAACTCTACGCTTTCATCCTCAAAAGAAGTGCTTGGCACCAGTGTCGCCCCGTCCGGCAGAAGCATGGCGTCGGCGAAGCGTTGGAAGCGCTTTTCCATTTTCGTCCTTTCCGGCCAGACCAATGCGGCCAAATCGTGCAGGATGCTCTGCAACCGTTGCGGATGGTTGTCCTGCTGGTGTCCTGTTTGCTCCCATGCGCCCAGCAGCTCGTCGATTGATCTGTTGTGCCGCAGGCACAGTTCGGTCACCATCTCAACCAATTTGAACTGTTTCGATCCTCCGGGCCTATAGGTCTTAATCAAGCCGACTAAAGAAGTCTGGTCTTCAGGGGAGAGCAATGTGAGCAACTTCCCGGTCCTTGGGGCGAGAATGCCCTGATGTATGGCGCGGACAGCGACAGGCGCAAGATCCAGCAGGGCCATCAATTCCTCGCACACATGGTACTGTGCTTTGTATCCCATGAGAGGGAGCAAAGACAGCAGTTCGTCTCGGCTCAACTGTTGGCTTGCCTGCCGGATCAGGTATGCGTGCATGATTGGACTTGATGGGGGAGAAATCGCCTGTCCGTGGAGAATGTGCAGACAATAACGGAGAGACGCGGGCGCTGTCGGGGCAAGAACACGGCAGAAGACAGATGCGATCGCCAGGGATGCAAGCGTCCGGTACGTAAAGTAATCCGCAAGGAGCAGGTAGCGTCCCGGCTGATTTTCCCAAACGAGCAAAGGGGTTGGTTGACCAAATCGCCGTATGCGGTCAACCAAGGTTGGGTCGGGCGGTTCATCGGCCAAGGACAGCAGAAATGGATCGGTGCATTCGATGCACTCGGTCCTGAGCGTTTGGAAATGAGGTTCGGCAAACATTGCGGCAAACAGGAGAGTTTGTTTGGGAGGCCGGACACGGGAAAACTTGGCGGCCAGGATCAATAAAAAAGGCGCCTACTACGCGCGGGCGCCTTGGAGAGCACTTGATAAGGGAACGATGTTATTTGGAATTGATGCGGGAGCGCAGTATCCCCGATGATTTGAAGGTGACTACCCTTCTTGCCTCAAGGGTCAATTCGCTTCCGGTTTGCGGGTTGCGACCCCGACGTGATTTTTTATCCTTGATGTTGAACTTGCCAAACCCGCTCAGCAAGAGATCTTCGCCAGTGATCAGAGAAGATTTGGAGAGAGCAAGAAACATCTCAACGGAATCCGTTGATTGTGCCTTGGTCAGGTTCGGATGGGTTTTGTACACCTGCTGTACAAGATCAGCTTTTGTCAGAGTCATATTTTTACCCCTAAGATAACCCGCCACAAAACGAGCAGCACGATGAACATTACTTAAATATAAAGGAATTACAGCGTGTTGTCAACATTGTTTATGCAGGAAGGAAAAGGCGGCGAGACCGGCAAACTGGGCGGCTGATCCCAATTCTTCTTCAATGCGCAAGAGTTGATTATATTTAGCCACCCGATCGCTGCGCGAGGGCGCTCCGGTTTTGATTTGTCCGGTATTCAGGGCAACGGCCAGGTCCGCAATGGTCGCGTCTTCCGTTTCGCCCGAACGATGGGAAATAACGGCTGTGTACGATGCCCGGTGCGCCATCGCAACGGCATCAATGGTTTCGGTCACCGAGCCGATCTGATTGAGTTTGATCAGAATGGAATTGGCAATGTTCTGGGCAATGCCTTTTTTGAGGATGCTGGTGTTGGTGACGAAGATATCGTCACCCACCAGTTGGATCTTGTTGCCGAGAGCCCGGGTCAGTTGTTGCCATCCTTCCCAGTTCGACTCGTCAAGCCCGTCTTCAATGGTGATGAGCGGGTATTTGTTGACCCAATCGGCATAGAAGGCGATCATCTGCTCTGATGTCTTCCTGGGACTGGCTTCCGCTCCCAAGACATAGATTTTGTCGTCGGCGGAATAAAATTCACTGGCCGCAGCGTCGATCCCGATGAAAACATCCTTGCCAGGAGAATAGCCCGCTTGCACGATCCCTTCGAGGATGGATTCCATCGCTTCTTCGTTGGAGCGTAAATTCGGAGCGAATCCGCCTTCATCGCCTCCAGCGGTTTGCAGCCCCTTCTTTTTCAGGACGGATTTCAGGGCATGAAAGGTTTCGGCGCCCATGCGCAGGGCCTCGGCAAAAGAATGGGCGCCGGCGGGGAGGATCATAAACTCCTGGATGTCGACGTTGTTGTCGGCATGCGCCCCACCGTTGAGGATATTCATCATCGGAACGGGGAGCACCTTGGCGTTGACCCCTCCGAGATACTGATAAAGCGGCAATTCCAGTTCAGCGGCGGTCGCTTTGGCTACCGCCATGGACACTCCGAGGATGGCATTTGCCCCCATGTTTTCCTTGGTCTCGGTGCCGTCAAGCGCCAGCATGGTGCTGTCGATCACCACCTGCTGCGAGGACTCAAAGCCAAGCAGGGCCGGAGCGATACGTTCGTTGACATTCTCGACCGCCTTGCGCACGCCTTTGCCGTTATAACGTTTGCGATCATCCGAATCGCGCAATTCCAAAGCCTCCCGTGTTCCGGTGGACGCTCCGGATGGAACGGCTGCCCGTCCCATGGCGCCGGTTTCAAGGTATACTTCGACTTCGACTGTTGGATTACCCCGGGAATCAAGGATTTCCCTGGCAAGGATGCCGGTGATTTCACTCATGCACTGTCTCCGAATTGGTGAATGGTTTGTTACCCAACAACGCTGGCAATTTTGAATATCGGCAGATACATGGCAACAACCAGCCCGCCAATCATGCCGCCGAGAAAAACCATCATAAAAGGCTCGATCATGGAGGTCAAGTTATCAACGGCTTGATCGACTTCCTCGTCATAAAAATCCGCAATTTTTTCCAACATGACATCCAAGGCGCCCACCGATTCGCCAACATTGATCATTTGGATGACCATGTTGGGAAATACCCCGGATTCTTCGAGAGGTTCAGCGATAGCCCGTCCTTCGGCGATACTTTCGGCAACCCGGATAACAGACCGCTCAATGACCTTATTGCCCGCAGTCCGGGCAACCACCTGGAGTGCATCGAGAATCGGAACCCCGCTTTGCAGCAGAGTGCTCAAGGTCCTGGTGAACTTGGCGACCGCGACCTTGCGGACCAGAGGCCCTACGACCGGCGCCCAGAGAATCATGTTGTCGATTTTCAACTGGCCTTTTTCGGTGCGGTATATTCTCTTGATGATCCAGAAAAGTGCAACGAGGGCGAGGATGATGTAGATGATGTTGGCTTGGGCAAAATTGCTCAAGTTGATGACCATCTGGGTCGGTACAGGCAACGCTGAGCCGAAATCCTTGAACATCTTCTCAAAGACCGGGATTACGAAGATCAGAATGACCGCCAGGATGATCAGCGAGATGCCGAGACAAATCGACGGGTAGGTCATGGCGCCCTTGATCCTTTTTTGCAGAGCCATGGCTTTTTCTTTGAACGTGGCCAGCCTCGACAGGATCGTATCGAGAATACCGCCTAACTCGCCCGCTTCGATCATATTGGCATACAAATTGTCGAAAATCTTGGAGTGTTTTCGCATGGAATCGGCAAGGGTCGTACCTGTTTCGACATCGCCTTGAATGGTGGTGAGAACGGCCTTGAATGTGGGGTTGCTCTGCTGCTTTCCCAAAATCTGCAACGATTGAACCAGCGGCAGGCCCGCATCGATCATGGTGGAGAGCTGGCGGGTAAAAATGACGATATCCTTGCCGGTAACCTTGGGTTGGAACAGCTTGATGTTTTCAAGGAGATCCTTTGGTTTCGGTTTTATGGTTGGATTCTCGATCCGCAGCCGGCGGAGTTGGGTGCGTACTCCTGCTTCATCAACGGCTTCGATTTCGCCCTTTCGTTTTTCGCCAAAGCTATTCTTTCCCTTCCAAACGTAAATAGGCATGAAAAAATCTCCGGGCAACTTCTGAAGGTTTGTACAAAGCAGGTGGATAAGCTGTTGACAGAAACTGTGATAGTCTTTATAGATATTGCCCTCAAGCATCATGAGGATGATGCTGAAGATCAGTTAATTGTAGGGAAGATTTTTTTCTGATTCAAGAAAAAGTTTATTTTTTTCAGGAGTTGGCAATATGCAAGTGAGGAATGCGGCTAAATTTACCGACGGGTCGTTTCTACCGGTTATTGAACAGTGCAGCGGATGTGAACGGGCCGTTGATGCGGAGGGTGGACGGTTTTGCGACACCTACACGAATCCGGCCGCAAAGTGGCGCTTGGGCATTTGCAATTTTGCAACGCATGCAAAACCCGAGGTCAAGGTGGTGAAGATCCGCGTCAACCCGCTGAAGGCGGCAAAACGGGCATCCCGCCGGAAATAGCGCTTATCCCTTCTCGTCATTTGATGTGGACTGGGCTCGCTTCTCCATGCTCCACGCCAGATGACGAGAAATCGTTTCCCCACGCTGTAACCTGCCTCTTTATGACAACTCAGCGCGGATGAGCATGTCCGCGTTGCTGCTTTTCGACCAATCAAAACAGCAAAACCCTACGGCGCCAACTCCACCGCCACGGTTCGCGTATCCGCCCGCCCGTGATCATCGACCACGCGCAACGTATGGCGGCCGGATGGCGCGTTTTTCCACAGTAGGTCTTTTTCGGACGCGCTGGTGCCGAGGTAGCTGGTATTGCAAAACCAGTACAGCGTTTCGACGTCGCCGTCGGCAACCGCCTGCAGCGTGATCCCATCGTTGTCCTCATTCTTGCCGAGGGAAAGCCGCCGCTGATAGGTGACACCGGTGAGCGGCGACATGATCTTCGGGGCAATACCAGCCGCGTCGGCATTGCCTGTGCCGCAATCGACGGATGCCGGCGGCAAGCGTCGCGGCACACCGGCCTGTGCGAACAGCCGTCGTAAATCAGAGGGCCAGTATTCAAAGATCTCTCGTTTGACGAAATGCGAATCGTACGGCGGGCATGCCATTTTGCCGCTGCGCGTATCGATCATCACCGCGCGGTGCAATTCGGACACCTTGATCGGCGACACGCCCGGAATAAACCAAGTCTTGATGGTGCGCGGGCAATCAGCATTGGGTAACTCTCCGGAAGCCTGGCAAACGTCGAGCCGGATCGCGTTCTCCGGTTGCCGGCGCGCCACGGTGATCGCATGATCGGTCGTCGCCAGGGCATCGACAATGCTGAAGAACAACGGCGCCGCCGCCTCGACGCCGACCAGCGCCTGGTTGCCGCTGCCGTCGAAATTGCCGAGCCAGACCACCAGCACATACCGACCAAACACGCCCGCTGTCCACGCGTCACGAAAACCCCAGGAGGTTCCGGTCTTCCAGGCCACCGGCAACGGCTCCACCCGGCTGGCGTAGGCAACGTCGGGGCGTGGGTTGTTCTCCAGCATGTCGAGCGTGATGAACGCGGCTTCTTCCGACAGGAGTTTTTCCGGTATTGCGGGCAGTCCGGCGGTATCTTTGCGCGTCACCAGGGGCTGCCAGCGCCCTTGATTGGGCAGGATCGCATACAGGGCCGCCAGTTCGGCCATCGTCACTTCGCCGCCGCCCAGCGCCAGCGCCAGCCCATAATGCGCTTCGCTCGCCATGCCCGCGATATGCGCGCTCTTGAGAAATGCATAGAGGGATGGTCGTGTCAGTTGCGCATTGACCGCAACGGCCGGAATGTTGCGCGAACGGATCAGCGCCTGTTGCGCGCTGATCGGCCCGACGAATTTTCCGTCAAAGTTTTCCGGCGTGAATGGCCCGAAACTTTGCGGGGCATCTTTCAGCACCGTCATGGGATGCAGGATGCCCTGATCGAGCGCCAGCGCATAGATGAATGGTTTCAGTGTCGATCCCGGCGAACGTTTGGCGAGTACGCCGTTGACCTGGCGGCCCTGCAAGGAGGCAGCGAAAAAGTCCGCCGAACCGAGCCACGCTTTGACCTCCATCGTCGTCCAGTCGACCAGCAGAGCGCTGGCGTTGTTCAATCCGCGTCGCTCTGCCCGTGACAAATAGTGGCGCATCTGTCGCTCCAGCAGTTTCTGCAACCGCAAATCGAGCGTCGTTTGGATGGCCGTTGACGAACGGGTATTTTCAGCCAACAGCATGGTCGTGAAGTGCGGCGCCGCAAACGGCAGTTGCGTGGTATCGCGCACATGCAATGGCGCCGCCACCAGACCGGCCTGCGCCTGCACTTCCGGATGTTTTTCCGCCCAGCGTACAAATAACCGCATCCTTGCTGCGGAAAGCTGTGTCTGGGCTTTGTCGCTTGGCGTTCGTGACAGAGGACTTTGCGGAATCACCGCCAGCGTCAGGATTTCCGGCAGACTCAACGCCTGCGGACGCTTGCCGAAATAGATCAGGCTGGCGGCGGCGACGCCTTCGATATTTTTCCCATAGGGCACCGCATTGAGATATGCCTCAAGGATTTCTTTCTTGCTGTAACGCGCCTCCAGGCTTAACGCCCAGGCGGCTTGTTTGAGCTTGCCCCATGGGGTACGCGTATTGAGTTTGTAGAGCAGCCGCGCCAGCTGCATCGTCAGGGTCGAGCCGCCTTGCCGCGTGCCGCCACTGTAGGTCCGAGTCGCGGCGCGCAGCAGCGCCCACGGATTGACGCCCGGGTGAGAGTTGAAATACTGGTCTTCGTGCAATTGCACCGCCTCGACCAGCTCCGGAGGGATCTCGGCCAGCGGCGCCCACAGGCGGTACTGCCCATCATGCGCCAGCGTCAGCCGCAGCAAGGCGCCGCGGGTATCGTACACCGCCACCGACGATGGAATCATGTCGCGTAACGGCGGCTTCGGCTGGTGGCGAACGATGACCACAGCGACAGCGGCAAAAGCCATTACCAACGCCACGCCACAGCACATTCGGCAAACACGTGAACTGCGGCCGCGCAGAAACGACATACCCGTCAGCATCATCATGTGATTATGGTGGAGGCGTCAGGCACAACCAAACCTTCGCGCCCGACGCCCGGATATGGTATCAAAAGATTGGGTATCAAAAGATTGTCCGCAATATTCTCTTGACGCTGCTCGCCGAACAACTCCGCCACTCTTGGGAAGATATGCTCTCTGGCGTCAGCCTATCGTTCGGCCACGACCGTCAACAACGGCGACTCGAACATTGCCTGCGGCGCAATCACGGTTTCTTCCAGCGGGATCTTGTTGCCGTAACGTTCCCGGAGCTTCTGCTTGACTGCCGGCGCATCGAGATTGAATTCCCTGATTTTTTGCAGTTTGCCGATCTGGATACCGAGTGCGCGGTCATAGATTTTCCAAACCAGTTCCGAGCAGTAGAGACGGTCATCCGTCCATTCGAACGTTAGGTCATACGGTTTGTCGACAAAGGTGTCAGCCGTTTGGCGCAGCTTTTCCAAGGCATCCGGCGTCAGCGTCTGTGGGGCGGTTTTCAGGCGCTTGACCACGTAATGGCCGCCTGCGCCGCGGGCGATCCATTCGGCCAACGGGGTGTATTGCACTGTGGAGGCTGCTTCCAGGACATAGGGTTTGCCCCGTCGGAACAGGATGAGGCCCATGTGGCTGTAGCGCGAACCGGTTGCCTGTTGTATGGCTTGGCTTTGCGCCGAACGCGAAGTGTGAAAAATGAGGTCGCCTTCATTGACAGTGGGTAACCCATCCGTGCAACCGCTGGCGCTGAGGCAGGCAAGGAAGAGTACACAGCTAATCAGTCCAATACGGACAAACTGGTGGAACAGACGACCGCGATATATCCCATTCATGTTGTTTGGTGTCGATCTGTTGTCCAGGTGACGCAATCAGCCTGGAAAGGGGGAGTATTGATCTGTCAGCCTTGTCGAGGGGTGTGCGCTCTTCGTGACGCAGGCGCATCACCCCTTGTTCTCTTTGCCTACTTCCGCGCCGGCAGCACCGTCAGCCTTCCTCCTGGCAGACTGCGTGCCTGGAGATCACGGCGGTACAACCCTTCGGCGTAGGCTGGCGGCAAGGTATAGGTTCCGGCGTTGGTAGCGCGGATTTTATAGACAAATTCATTGGTCTTGGTTTCCAGTATTCCATACAGCACGATGCGGTCCTCGCGCATATCGGCGTATTGGGCAGACCAATTGGTCGGTGAATTGCCGAACGGAGGCAGCCAGCTTTCTTCCTCGTCCTGCTGCCCGTCGCCGCTGCTCTCGGCTTCGCTGTCATCCGAAGGTTCAGCGCGCCGCAACGCCTGCTGCGACTCGTTACTGTTCGCCGTCACGTTCGGTGGGTTCAAGACAAGATCAAAGCCACCCGGAAGCAAATCGACAACGGCCATGAGATTGCCGTCAGATGTCTGGTTCAATCCGCGGAACTTGAGGTGGACGTACACTTCATCGCCTTGCATCACCGAAGCCAGTATCTTACCGGAGGCGTCGGTGTATTCGCGCAGGATTTCAACGCCTTCGCGCAGATCCTCTGCCGGTGGTCTGACATCGAATCCGGAAGATTCGGCGGCATAAAAACCCATCATGTTGCCCTGATTGCGAACAGCCAGTTTCGCTGCTTCAGGAGCGAACGGGGCACGTTGTACCACCCCGGACGACAACGCCAGCTCATGTTTCGCCTTATCAGTCAGGATTTCATCGATGTGAAACTTCGCGCTGTTCGACGATTCCGCCAGAGTTGTCCAGGCATCGAGCGCCAGCAACAGCTGGCCTGACGAGAAGGATGTGTTTCGGTGCATCGTCAACGCGGTGAGCATCGTCGTGAACGCGCTTGCCGGCAACGCTTTGGCGCGTTCGGGGAAATGTCGCGCCAGTAGATACAGGGCACCGGCGTCGCGGCACAAATCGTCACACAGCCGCCACTCGTTGTCACGGGCATCGCCAAGCGGATCATTGCGTTCATCGGTTTTCTTGCTTTCCGCGCTGGTGTTAAAACGGAAACCGCCCAGTACGTTGTCGGCAAGGCGATCCTGCTTCAACATCTTGTACGTCGCCGCCAGATAGACAGCCGCCAAGTCGTTCTTCCAGGTTTTCGCGTCGCGCGTCTCAAGGCGTTTCTGGATCGTTGCCGCCAGGGACGAAGTCTGCATCCCCTGCCGCGTCAATACATACACGGCCTGTGCCCGCGTTCGGTCAGCGTAGAGAGCATTGCCTTCATTCGCCGCGAGATTCTGCAACCAGTCATTTCCGTGTTGCAGCATGTCTGCCGGCACGGCATCGCCGCGATCTTTCGCTTCGACGAGGAACTGCTGCGCCCACACGCTCGCCGGTTCTGAAACAATAGCGTTCGCTGCCCACAGGCCATACGCGCCCTCGGCGTTCTGCCGGGCCCGCAACGTTGCTATCAAACCGGCCAATGTCGCGCCGCGTTTTACTTTGATCTCGCCAAATTCCGGTCGATGACTCAACACCAGCGCCGGTACCGCCCGCGATACGATCTGTTCGGTGCATGAATACGGAAACTCGTCGAGATAGGTTGTCAACCCGTCGGCCATCACCAACGGCGACGCCGAAATGCCCACATTGAGCTTACGGTGTTCGGCGAACAGGCGCCGGGTAATCGGTATCTCAATTTCCTTTCCGGCCGCTACCGTCCCGGCCTGCAATTCCTGACGATACGGTGTGGCCGGCCGGACACTGACCGGTGTTTCCAGGCGTGTCTTATTGTCGTCGATACCCGCTGTCAGCGTCAAGGCTCCCGAGCCCAGCAACGATTTGGCGCGCACACGGAAATGCACGGCGCCTTCCCGGTTTTCCGCGATCGGCGCTTCCATGGTTCGGCCGCCGAGCACTTCAAAATATTCTCCGGCATCGAGCGTCACCTTCACTCTGGCGTCATCCCCTGACGCATCCAGATTGTTCGACACGCCGACCGGCAGATCGAACTCATCGCCCGGCGCCACCGACAGCGGCGCATTCGGCGACAGCACAAAATCGCCGCGCACGATGGTGTGCCCTTCATACACGCCGACCGCCTGTGGAGTCACTGCCATCGCCATCACCCGCAGGCTGCCGTTGAACGATTCGGGTACTTGCCACGACAGCGTTTTACCGTCCGGCCCGACATCGACGATGCCTGACCAGTACGCCACCGCTGGATCGCGTTTACGCTTGAACGGATTCAGGAAGCGGCCCAGCTTGCCTTCTTCGGCATCGCCTCCCGGGGCAGAGGCCAGTACCCGCGAAAACTCGGGCAGGATCAGGTCGAGCAACTGGCTGGTCGATACTTCGAGCGCCCGCTTCTGGAAGAAATAACCGAGAGGGTCGGCCATCTTGTAACGAGCCATCTGCAAAATGCCTTCGTCCACGGCAAACACCACCGCTTTCGCCGGCTTGGCGCTTTTCACCGTAAATGTCGCCGTATCGCCAGGTTTGACCTTGTCCGGCGCAGCCACGTCGAGCTGCAACCGGTAGCGCTCGCGGCTGACCGAAAAGGGTGCCACGCCATAGGACAGCGGGCTCATGTAAATTTCGTTCGATCCCGGATCGCGCACGAAGGTCACAGTCAGATACGCATTGCCGTCAATGTCTTCCGGCAACCGGATTTTCTGCACCGTGCTGGTCGTGGTGGTGGAGAACCAGTGGTACGCATAGATCCGATCCCGTTCGATGGTCATCAGGCCGTTGCCGGTATAGGGCGCTTCGATCTGCACCTCGATTTCTTCGCCCGGCGTGAAATCGCCTTTTGAGAGCGTCAGCTTCAATTCGGCATTTTTGTCGAGCGAACGGGTCAAATCGGCCTCGCCGGCAACGCTGTAGTTGATCCTCGCGTACTCCATCCCGTCCGTATCGCGGATCACGTCACTGAACGTGCCCGGCGTCCCGGTCTCCAAGGTCAGTGTTTGGCCCTCGGCTGCAATCGTCAACGGTGTCTCGCCAAGCAGTATTTCCTTTTCCTTCGATTGGTAGCGATAGGTGCCGTCATTTTGTTTGGTCAGCACCGACACGAACCGGTGTTCATTATGTTGCAGAGTCAATCCATCGACCGCACGTTGCTTTCCATCGTGGCCGATCGCCAGCAGATTGACCGTACGTGCACTGTTGCGGCGCACGAAGGTGAGCCCGCCGTCCGGCTTGTAGCCGATCAGGTAATTGAGCCCCGACACCAGCGCCGTCGCCTCGCCTGAAACGCCACGGCCGCCATCGGCCTCGAAGCCTTGGACAGTGACATGCGCTCGGTACGTCACCCGCGCGAAACGTTGCAGATCGAGCTGCAACGTCGCCATGCCGTTGCCATCGGTCGTCGTCGCGGTCAACTCTTCCGATACCGGCTCCTTGGCGCGCTGTGGATCGTCAAAGAGATAATCCTTGTAGCCCGGGAATTTCAACACACCCGGTGACAGCGACAAAAAGCCGCGTATGCGACGGTTCTCGGCCGGGGTTGCAAACAAATTTTGCAACGAGACCTGCACTGCCAAAGCGTCCGGCGTGACCCAGCCATCGCTCGACGCCTCATTGAAATGCACGTTCATCCGCAGACGATCCGGCTCGAAATCCTGCACGCGCACCGTGGTGGAACCGATCAGGGTATTGGCGCGGTCTTTCTTGACCAGCGACAGATTGATGGTATATGCTCCTGTCGGCGCGGTGTCGAGCGTAGGATGGCGCAGTTCGCCAAAACCGTTCTCCGGCAGCGTGATTGTGTCACGGCGCACCGTCAGGCCCCGCGCATCGACCACCTCCAACTCCAACGGCAGGCCTGCCACCGGCTGCGCCCAGTCGTTTGCCCGCACGATCATCCCGACGCGGATTTCCTCACCTGGTCGATAAATGTCGCGGTCGGAGAAGAGATACGCCGACAGTTGCCGGGCTTCGATCGCATTGACCGCGCCGCCGACATCAAAGCGTGAATAATTCAGGCTACGGCTGGAGAGGCTGTACGGCAGAAAACTACTGTCGCCATCCTTGCTGACCAGAAAAAGCGTCGGCTTGCGCTCGTCGCTGAAGTCGGCGTCGACAAGCTTGGGAAACGTCGCGTGTCCGCCGGCATCGGTTTGTGTCTGCAGCACCGGCAAGCCGTTGCGGCCGAGCACTTCGATCGCCGCGCCGGCAACCGGGCCGCCGTGGTAAATCGATTGCACAAAAAGCTCATGCCGCCCATCGGCGCCCTGCTTTTCAATCAGCCCCAGATCGCTCACCATCACCAGCCGGTCGTCTTCCTGGCCGACAACCCGCTTGGTTTTCGGATCGTAACCCTGCACGTGCAGCAGGAAGACGCCGCGCCGCGCCGCAAGGTATTCGGCCAGGTCCAGGGCTCGATACTGCGGGGTGCCGGGCTCCGCCACCGGCAGTTCAATGATCTTCTCAAACCGTTCGACGATATCCGATTCGGTAATACCGTACAAATACGGTGTTGCAAAGTTGTTGGTGTAACTCAGGCCCTTGCTCACCAGATATTGCAACTGCTGCGGCAATACCCGCCCGATCTTGTAGCGGATCGCCGGGACATCGCGCGCCATCACCGACAATTTGCGCTCGCCGGCCAGCGACAAGAGCGCCCCTCCTGACACAACCTGCGCCACAGCCGGATAGGAGGGCACTTGCACAATGTACATGACGTCTTTGCCGAGACGGTATCCCCCAAACGAGGTCAACCCCTTCGGTATCTGCACGTAGAGATACCGCCCTGGCGTTGCCTGATACCGGTAGCTGAACGTGTCGGCCACATCATTTTCGCTCGGCAAGGCTTCCAGTTGTACGGCTTCGCTGTTTTGGAGCAGGGTCGAATTGATGAACGCGATGTCGGTATCGCTCCAGGAATAGGGTCTGTCGGGGTTGAGCCGATCATGTCCCCAATGCCCTTCTGCCGGAGGCTGCTTCGGCAAAAGCCAGACTTTGACCGCGTCTTTTGCCTGTTGCCCCTGCACCAGCATCGACGGCTTCAGGATCAAGACCTGTTCTGGTTGATTTTTTTTCTCGTTGGTCACGACCATCGGCGCGAGACTGGTGATCTCCAGGCTGTCGAGTCCTGGGATATCCGCCGTCGCGGTCAACTGTTCATCCGTCCCATTGCCGCCGACAGCGGCACGCACGCCCTTGTCAATCGTCACGCGCATCGTCTGTGGCTTCTCTGGAATCGGCAACAGCGTCGAATGGATATACGCGTGGAGTCTCTTGTCATCGAATTGCACTTGAAAGGCGGTTTTTTTGCCGCTGGCAGTCAAGGCGCCTTGTTCATTCCTAACTAGACTTGTCAGACTCACCCGTTTCTCGAAGTCGTCGGTGTCGACCGGATGCGTGAAATGAATCGTTGCCACGACTTTTTTATCCTTGGGATCGGTCGGGCTTTGATCGAAACGCGCTTCCAGCAAACTCGCTTTAAAACGAGGCGTCTGAAACGTCGTTTTGTAACTGCCGAAGCGGGCTTCCGGGCGGAACATCTTCGGAGAAAATGTCACGGTGTATTCAATGCCCACGGGCCAGCCGGTTTTCGGAAGCAGCGTCAGTACCGTATCGCCATTCCATTTCCACGTCCCATTCAACTCCGGCGACACCGTGATGGCCTCCTCCGTCACCTCCTTGCCGACACTCTCCAACGCCGCCACTGGCGCCGAAAATGAAATCTGCAGGGGATGTACCGTCGGCGTTTCGGATTCGAGGTCGGTGCGCGCCGGATTCGTTACCAGCAACTGTACGGTTACGGGCTTGGGTTGCGCCTGCCACCATACCCAGCCCATCGCCAGCACCACCAGCACCACTATGCCTCCAGTCGACTGGACCGGGTGGCGCCAGACCCACCCTGTCGTGGCACCGGTGCCTCTCCCGGCATAAACCGCCCAGCGCGGCGGCCGCCAGGACAGTTCACCGAAAATTTGGCGAAACAGCCAGCGCAGTGTCGAAAACGGCGCCAGCAAATACTTCAACCGGCCGGCGGTTCTTGAAGGAATGCGATCGGGTGCGGTCATCGTGATCTCTTGGTGTGTGATAGGAAAACGAGAATGTTGGGCAATGGTGTCATTTTAGTACGCCTCATCCCACTTTGACAGCATCCAATCAGGGCGGGGCGTATTTTTTCTGCGTCCCCTGTTCGTTCGTCGCCGGGGATGGCAAGGTCTTTCCCGATAAACAGCGCGGCAACAGGATGGCAGCCTACGGTTGTCTCGTGCCGAACAGGGCTGTCCCCACCCGGACAAGCGTCGCGCCCTCTTCGATCGCGATCTGATAATCGTTGGACATGCCCATGGAAAGATCGACGCGGTCGTTGTCCGCAAAGAGGCCAAGGGCAGCGAGCCGTTGGGCCAATTGGCTCAGGGCTCTGAAATAGGGGCGGCTGCGTTCGGGCTCAGGGGAGTAGGGCGGCATGGTCATCAAGCCGAGGACGCGGAGACTGGTCTCGCCGGCAATCTTGCGCAGCAATGTCTCGGCCGCCTCAGGAAGCACCCCTGATTTCTGCGGTTCCCGGCCGATATTGACCTGCAGCAGGATTGAGAGGTTTTTATGGAAAGAACGGGCGTGGCTGTCCAGGGCTGCCGCCACTTTCCACCGGTCAACCGTTTCGATGACATCGAACAGCTCGACCGCCTGCCTTGTTTTGTTGCTCTGGAGATGGCCGATGAAATGCCAGTGGATGGCAACTGGCAGGCGCACCATTTTATCGGCGGCTTCCTGGATGTAGTTTTCGCCGAAAACCATCTGCCCGCAACGAACGGCTGTAAGCATTGCATCCGGTTGCACCGTTTTGCTGGCCGCAACCAGTTTGACCGTTCCAGGTCCTCTGCCGGCCTTGTGGGCCGATCGGGCAATGGTTTTTTGGATATGGGCAAGGTTATCGCAAATCATGGTTGCCACGGGTAAGCCGAAACAGCCGGACGGCGTTGGCGGTGGTGGTCCGGGCCACCTCGTCTATGGGCATCATTTTGAGATCAGCCACCTTCTGTGCCGTAAACAGGAGCAGTTTCGGTTCGTTGCGCTTGCCCCGGCATGGGACTGGAGCCAGGTAAGGGCCATCGGTTTCCAGCAGCAGATGCCGGAGATCAAGCGTGCGGACAACCTCATGCAATGCGTGGGCATTGGCAAAGGTGACGACCCCGGGGATCGAGATCAAGAAGCCGAAATCGACCATGGTTTCGGCCAGCCGCCGGTCTCCTGAAAAGCAGTGCATGACGCCTCCTTTGGGAAAGGGGCCGGATTCCTTGATCAGGCGGCATACGTCTTCATGGGCCTCACGGTCATGGATCACCACGGGCAGGGCGAGTTCTCTGGCAAGATGCAGTTGTTCGGCAAAAGCCCGCAACTGCACCTCGCGGGGGGCATAGTTCTTGACATAATCAAGCCCGATTTCTCCATATCCGACCACCAGTCGGTGCGCTGCCAGGTCGGCGAGTCGGCGGAGATTCTCTGGCGAAGCCTGGCGCGCGTCATGGGGATGGATGCCCACCGTGGCAAAAATGTTGGGAATACGTTCGGCAAGTGAGACGGCGGCCCGGGAGCTGGCCATGTCCACTCCGATGGTGACGACACGTTTGATGCCGTGGCTGGCTGCCGATCGCAGGACTTCATCCAAATCGGACAAATAGTCGGCCATGTCGAGGTGACAATGGGTGTCAACGAGTTCTGATTGCGCTGCAAGTCTGGGAAGCGGTTCGTTAGGTGCTGCTGGCTGCATGGGAGATGCACAAGGCGGTTTTCTGCTTGCAATGTTGGGGCTGAAGCCCGAGCGCGCTCGCTGCGTCTCTATGCGCCGAGGCGGCGGGCGGTGGAGCATGCATCATAGTGAATGTTTATTGACATTAAAACCTTTATTTTTTACAACTGGTTGTCATGGGTTTTCCTTCCGTTTTTTTCGCCCGGACCCCAAAAGATAACCACCTGAACCTCCGTTCCCAATGTCGGCTGACTGTGCCGATTGCCGGAATCGAGTTCAGTCCGCAACAGGGAATAACCAGGTGAAGATCGAGAAGGAGAAGAGGTGGTCGCGGCATGTTCTGGGTACAGGGCAGCCTTGACAAGAGGCCGATGTTGTTTCCTTGTTGAATTGAAGGGAGAGACAGATGCAGAAATGTAAGGGTATGCAATGGGTTCTTTTTCTCGGCATGATGTTGGCGTTTATGCTCGCCGGCTGCGCTCAGAACAAGACAGTGGGGAATGACAACGCAGGGCTGCCGCAACTGAGTAACTTTGCGGATGACATTAAAGATATAACGGTCCCGGCCGAACTTGAATGGGACCGAAAGGGTTCAATGGTGATCAAAACCGAATCCTTCCGAGGTGGTATTTTTACATATAAGGGACGGGTGGAGCTCACGTCGCTCAAAGACTACATGGTCGCCTCCATGCAGGATAACAAATGGCGGCTGGTGGGTGAAACCGCCTCCAAAGATATCATGCTTGCTTTTGTCAAACCCAATAAGACCTGCATGATGGTGATGTCCGATGGCATTCTTGGCAAGGCAGAGCTCAAGCTGTATGTGGCCATCGATAAGACCGGCGGCAGCGCCAACGCGACGAGCGATACCTTTCCGCAATAACTTTTTTTCCGCATGCCAGGCCTGCACGGCAAACGAATATTGCTCGGCATTACCGGCTCCATCGCCGCCTATAAGGCGGTGGAATGGCTCCGCTCGCTGGTTAAGGAAGAGGCGGATGTGACGGTTGCCATGACCGAGGCTGCCGAACGGTTTGTCTCGCCGCTCACCTTTTCCGCCCTGAGCGGCCATGGTGTGCACCGCGACCTGTTCGATGAGGCGCCGGACCGGGTCATGGCGCACATCAATCTGTCGAGGGAGGCGGACGCCATTCTGGTCGCGCCGGCCACGGCGCAGACCATTGCCCGGCTTGCCCATGGCATGGCGGATAATCTGCTGACAGCAGCCATCCTTGCCGCCCGCATTCCCGTGGTCATCTGTCCGGCGATGAATTCGTTCATGCTGAACCATCCCGCCACTCAGGACAACATCCGCCGCCTGGAGTCCTTCGGGTATCGTATCGTTCAGCCGAACAGCGGCGAACTTGCCTGCGGCGAGGTCGGCGACGGCAGGTTGGCTGATTGGGATGCGGCCAGGGAAGCGCTGCTCTCTCTGTTTCAACCCGATGATCTCAAAGGAATGACCGTTCTGATCACGGCTGGTCCGACTCGGGAAGCCTTGGACCCGGCCCGCTTTCTCAGCAATCGTTCCAGCGGCAAAATGGGATTTGCCCTGGCGCGCACGGCCCGGCGCCGGGACGCTGAGGTGGTGTTGGTTGCCGGTCCGGTGCAACTGTCCGATCCGCCTGGGATCGAGGTGATGCGAGTGACGACGGCCGAGGAAATGCGGCAGGCGGTCGTTGGCCGGGCCGCTGTGGCGGATGTCGTGGTCAAATCCGCAGCGGTGGCCGATTTCAGGCCAGCGGCCATTGCCGGCCATAAAATCAAGAAGACGCAGTACGGTGGGCACCTCGATATGGTGAAGAACCCTGATATTCTGGCAGAATTGGGTGCACACCGTCCTCTGGGGCAGATTCTGGTCGGCTTTGCCGCCGAAAGCCAGGATCATGTCAGTGAGGGGCAGAGAAAACTGCGGGAAAAAAATGCAGACCTGATGGTTGTCAACGATATTTTGGGCGTACAGACCGGATTCGATGTGGAGACCAACCAGGTGACCTTGGTTGACTGCCGGGGATCTGTCGCCTTGCCGTTGCTCTCCAAAGAGGAAACCGCCGACCGGATCTGGGATGCGGTCGTTCAGTTGCGCAGTGGTCCGGCCGGGATATAGAAGGGACGAATCCCGACACGCTCATGCAGATAAGCCGTTCTGAACAGAAGAGAAGGGTCAAGGAAATAGAGCGGCTTATGGCTGAACTGGTGAGCCTGTCGCCGCATATCCTGAGCCAGGCCCTGGTTCCGGAAGAATTCAGACAGGAACTCCTCGCTGCGGCAGCGTTGCGGGGAAGCGTCCGGCAGCGCCAGATCAAATACCTGACCAAGGTGGCGCAGCAATACCCGCTTGAGAATTTGTACGATCTGGTCAGCCGGCATCGCGGTCATGCGCTGGCGGCGCGGAAACAGATGCACACGCTGGAGTTTTACCGCGACGCCTTGATCGACGAGGCCCTGGAGCAGCAGGAGCGCTGCCGCCAAGCAGGCAGCAATTGCGAAGAACAATGGCCAAGTCAGAGCGTATCCGCGTTGCAGGCCGAAATGCCGGAAATCGATCCTCTGGTTCTTTTGCGGCTGGCCTCCCTCTTTGCCCGTACCCGCAACCCCCGCTACAGCCGCGAAATCTTCCGCTACCTGCGGTCCGTCCAGGAGATGCGGCAACGCACCAACAGCCGCCGCTCCGAAGAGGAATAGGCCAGGCAGCCATGTCGCACCGGCTCGTCTGTTACCCGCCTCTGTTTTCTCATTGCCATGCGCAATAAAGGTTTGCTTCCCGCACCGGACGCACCGCTGTGACCGCCGAACTCCGGGTCAGCCCTCTTGCCGCCGCTTACGGACATAGGCGGCCGCTTCCATGCCGGCGACGCATCCTTCACCCACCGCCTTGGCCATCTGATATGGCGCGCCGACAATATCTCCGGCTGCGTACACCCCTGAAATATTGGTGGCCTGCTGCCGATCGGTTGCGATGTGTTTGAGCGATTCCGCATCCAACTGAACGCCGATCTGGGTGGCCAGCTCAAGGGCGCCCTTGGAACCCAATTCAATAAAAAGGCCATCGGCGGTCAACGTCTGTCCGTTGGTCAACAGCAGCGAATGGACATTGCGCTCGCCGATGATCTCCTTGACCGCGCTGGGGATGCGCTCCACCTTGCTCGTTTCCAGCCGGTTGAGCAGTTTTGCGGAGACCTTGAGGTCTTCCGCGACCAGATAGACCTTGGCCGCATAGTCGAGGAGGGTCAGGGCGCCATCCACGGCGGCGCTGCGGTCGCCAGTGACCGCGACGACCGCGTTCCGGTAGAAATTGGCGTCGCAGTCCACGCAATAGGAAACCCCGCGACCGGACAATTCCTGTTCACCTGGGACATTGAGCTTTTTCTTCGAGACGCCCATGGCGAAAATGAGCGCATGCGCACCAATGGTTGCGCCGCTTTCCAGCGCTAGCTGAAAGAGTTCCTCCGACTGGGTGATGCTCAACACATCCTCGGAGGAGATTTCGGCGCCGAACTGTTGAGCCTGCTCCACGCCAAGCCGCAGGAGATCGCCCCCTGAAGAAACGCCGGGGACAAAGGCGTAATTTTCTATGTGGGCGCCGTGCAATGCCGAATTTTCGATACGTCCCAGCATCAGGACGCTGGTTTTCCTTCTGGAGGCGTGGATGGCGGCTTGAATGCCGGCAGGCCCTGTGCCGATAATGACAACATCGTATGTCTGGATGGACATGTGTTGCTCCTATGGTGAAAAAGAGGGGAAAAAAACCGGGCGAGCCGTTATAGTTGTCGGCGTGTATAGTCTTGCAACGATTTGTACCTTATCTCCAGATCGAGGTCGACAGATTTGTTGATTTCGTATATAATTAAAGGTTATTGTTATCAGCCTCTCCTGTCGGTGCGGCCTCTGCGTCGAAGGCAGACCAGCAGCAGCGCAATGTCCTCTCTCAGGCCCGCTTGCAGAATGTGCCGCTTACGCCAGGGTATAAGCTGCGAAGCGGGTTGTGTCTTTTAGCGCCTTTTCAGGACGAAGCTCCGCAGTGAACTGGCGGTCTGAGCTGGCCCGGCTTGAGCCAGACCCAGAACAAGATAAACATCAACAACAAGGAACGTCGTGGATTTATCTATTTTTGAAATTATGAAGCACGCCGGGATGATGGGCAAGTTGATCATGCTCATTTTGCTCGTTTTTTCGGTGCTTTCATGGTCTATCGTCATCATGAAATTCATCGTTTTCAGAAAAATCCGGATTACTTCCCTGGATTTTCTCGATGCATTCTGGGAAAGCAAAACACTCAATGAAGCGTACGAGGCGGCACGCGAGTACCCGATGAGCCCTGAGGCCACAGTCTTTGTCGCCGGGTATAATGAGCTGAGAAAGATCAGCGCCTCACGCAGCAGTGGACAGGCGCCAACCACACTGGAGACGCAGCTGGCCACCATGGATAATCTCAAGCGGGCGGTTCGCAAGGCACAGTTTTTGGAATCCGACCGTCTGGCCCGCTCGATTTCGGTCCTCGCCACCACCGGTAGCACCACCCCGTTTATCGGTTTGTTCGGCACGGTATGGGGGATCATGGCTTCCTTCCAGAGCATCGGCGAGAGGGGGTCGGCCTCGTTGGCCGTCGTCGCTCCTGGTATATCGGAAGCGCTCATCGCCACTGCCGCCGGTCTTGCCGTGGCCATCCCCGCCGTTATCTTCTTTAACTATTTTTCCGACAAGGTCGCCGTGTTTGAATCCAATGTCGAGAGTTTCAGCACCGATTTCATCAATCTGATCGAGCGGGATATCCTCACCAGGACGTGATCGTATGGGACCGCTAGGAAACAGCAGGGGAAAACGGAGGCTGGTTGCCGATATCAACGTGACGCCATTGGTTGACGTCATGCTGGTGTTGCTTATCATTTTTATGGTCACGGCTCCCATGATGACGCAAGGGCTGGAGGTCGACCTTCCCGAGGCGACGACCAAGGCATTGCCCCAGCAGGAAGAACCCCTGGTGGTGACCATCAAGAAGGAAGGGGATGTCTATCTCAGAAAGGAAAAGATGACCTCGGTCACCCTGCAGGCGCAGTTGCGGGCCATGTCCCCTGAAGTGAAAAAAGAGGGTATTTATCTCCGTGCCGACAAGAATGTCCCCTACGGTGTGGTGACGTCGATCATGGCCGACATTCATGCCGCGGGTTTCGATAAACTGGGAATGATCACTGTCCCGGCTGAAAGAAACAAGTAAAAGAGACTGGCTGGATTTTCGTGCAGTATACCGAGACGGAATCGTATCTCCTCCAGCAGGAGGCTGAGCAACACTGGTGGTTGGCATTTTTGCTGGCCCTCTGTGTCCATGGCGCTGTTGCGGCGGCACTGGTGTTCATGCCCTCGCTGTTTACAAGCAGGCCGATTGTTGAAGAAGTTGTTTCAGTCAGCCTGGTGGCCATGCCCGAGGTCGAAGGCGCTTCCACTGCGCCCCCCGCTGGCCCTGCCAAATCGGCTGTCGAAAAAGTGGAGACGCCTCCACCTCCGCCACCACCACCTACTCCGCCAAAACCTCCGGAATCGATAGCACCTCCCGAGCAGCTTGCTCCAACGCCCAAGGAGAGAGTTGCGGTTCAGCCTGAAACAGCACCGCCTGAGCCCATTGAGCTGAAAAATCCGATTTCTCTGGCGCCCGAGAAACGTAAGATCCAGAAAACCCAGGATACCAGGCTGGAAGAAGAGAAGGCCAAAGAACGGGAGAAGGAGGAACGCGAACTCCTGAAAAAGATCGAGGAGCGCAAGCAAGAAGCCGCGCGCAAGGAAGCGCAGCAGCGCGAGGAAGAACGGAAAAAGGCCCTTGCCCAGGCACGGCTTGAGCAGATCAAGGCGGAAAACGAGGCGCGTGCCGCCGCTGATGAGGCCCGCAAACTGGCAGCCCAGGCGAATGCCGCCAAGGCGGCCGCCGATGCGGTGCGCGCCGATGCGAGCCGCAGGACGCAGGCCATGCAAGGTGCCGTGGCCGGCGGCACCTCCGGGCGGCAGCAGGCCCAGTCGATTGTCGAGCAGACCTATTGGGGAACGGTGGCGCAACGGGTTAGAAGTTTTTGGACGCTGCCGGAAAGCAAATGGGAACCGAACCTGCTGGCCATGGTGGTGATCACTATCAAAAAGAACGGCGAGGTCACCAGTATCCGGTTCGACCAGCGTTCAACGGATCCGCTCTTTGATCAACTGGTGGAGAAAACGATCAAAAAAGCTTCGCCGATGCCGTCTTTCCCGGCGCTGATGCAGCAAGAAACAACGGAAGTCGGGTTCAAATTCAGACCCGGTGAACTTGGCAACATGTGAGAGATCGTGTATATCTGGAAAACCTTGAAAGCCTTGCCCGCTCTTTTTCCCCCTTTTTTTGTACGGTGAACGGTTATGGTGTATAAACGACATAGTGCGATGGCCCTGACGCTGGTCGCTTGTTTTTTTCTTTGTGCGCTGAGCAGGGAAAGCAAAGCTGAACCCGCCTACTTTGACATTACCGCCTCCGAGATGCGGAAAATCATGGTGGCGGTTCCCGGCTTTTCCGGTGACGGGCAGACAGCGGCGGTGACGCAGCTTTTGAGCAAGGGATTGGCCTTGCACACTTTTATTAGCGTCATTGATCCGAGTCGTTACGGCGGCGGGAAGGATGCGGACTGGAAAAGCCTGGGAGCCGACTTTGTGGTCATGGGCAAGATGGGAGCCGATCCGGCCGGTATGGTCATCGAGGGGCAAATTCTCGATGTGGTCAGCAACAAACTGCTGGTCAGCCGCCGATATAAAGGAAGTGCCGATCAGCTTGACGACATGACTCTGCGGCTGTGCGACTCCTTGATCGAGGATTTCACGGGTGAAAAGGGGGTCGCGCGTACCCGCATGGCCTATATATCCGATGCCACCGGCCGGAAAGAGGTCTATGTCAGCGATATTCTGGGACGTCATCCCCGGCAGGTGACCAACCACCGTGCCCTGTGCGTGTCCCCCCGCTTTACCCCGGACGGTAATTTCCTCGCCTATTCGACCTATCATCACAGCAATCAGGATCTCTACATTACCGATCTGCGGCAGAGCAGCAGCACCACCTCGCTTTCCCGGCGCAAGGGATTGAACCTGGCCCCGGCCTTCACCCCCGATGGCCAGCGTATGGTGATCACCCTGAGCCAGGGAGGCAATCCCGATTTGTACCTCATGAGCCGTCAAGGGGACATTCTCAAACAATTGACTTCCGGGGCCGGCATCAATGTTTCGGCCTCGTTTTCGCCCGATGGGCAAAGCATGGCCTTTGTTTCCGACCGGAGCGGCAAACCCAATGTGTACGTCATGGACGTGAATGGCGGCCAGGGCAAACGATTGACCTTCAAGTTTACCGAGAACAGCGAGCCGGCATGGTCGCCCAAAGGGGATGAGATCGCCTTTACCGGCCTGCAGGGGGGCGTGTATCAACTGTTTGTGATGGACCGCAACGGCGGCAATGTCCGGCAGCTGAGCAGCGGCGGCGGGAGTTATGAATCGCCGACCTGGGCGCCAGACGGCCGGATGATCGCTGTTACCCGCAAGAGCGGCAGTCGATCGGAGATCTGCGTGGTGAGCAAGAACGGCAAAGATATCCGGGTGCTTTTCACGATGAAAGGCAACCAAACCTATCCACAATGGTCCGGCCGGCAGCCCTGACCGGATGATTGAGCCGCGCGGGATTATTCGGTGGTCTCGTTTAACTGATCAGAACAGCAGTCATCTTTGGCAACAAAGGGAGCGTGAGTGTAATGAAAACCCTGAAACATATCGCTGCGGCCGGTTGTTCGCTGCTCCTGTTGACCCAGTGCGCAACCCAAGACGATGTTCAAAGTCTGCAACGTCAACTTCGTGCGGTCAATCAAAAGGTTGAGGATGTACGAAGCAACGCGGTCGGTCAGATGCAGAAACGACAGGCCAGTTCGGTGAGCAAACTCGATCAGGTCGAAGACGAAACCCAGCGCATCAAATCGAGCATCGAAGAAAATACAAGCCAGAACACGCAGTTCCGCGATCAAGTCAACCAGAATTTCGCCAAGTTGCAAGGTTCAGTGGACAACACCAAATCCAGCCAGGATGCCAAAATCGTCGAGTTGAACCAGAAGATAGCGGTGCTTGAAGAAAAGCTGGCCATGGTGAGCGAGAATTTCAGCAAAGCCCAGCAGGATCGGGTCGCAGAGGCCGAGAAAAGGGCGCAGGCCGCCGCGCAGAAGGCCGAAGCCGCCAAGCAGAAGGCCACACAGGCAAATGCTGCCGCTTCCCCTCCTCCTCCTCCTCCCGCTTCTCAGAGCACCGGGGTGATCCAGGTGAGTCCGAGCGGCAAGAAGACCAAGGTCGCCGCTGCGGCTCCTGCCCCTGCCGCACCAAAACCGTCAGGAAAGACATCGGAAGCAGCTCCCAAGGAGCAGCCTGCCGCTCCTCCCCCTCCCGCAGCGGAGAAAGCCCCGGCCGAGAAAGCCGCGTCGTCGACCGATCCGTTTGCAAGCGGCATGAATCAATTCAAGGACAAGAAATACAAAGACGCCTACAAGTCGTTTGAACAATCGCTCACCGCCAACCCCAATGGCAGCCAGGCTGCCAAGTCACTCTATTATATGGGGGAAAGTCTGTATAATCAGGGTGAATACGATCTGGCCATCCTCGACTACCAGAAAGTGATTTCCAACCACGGGAAAGACGCTCTGGCTCCGGGCGCCTTGCTGAAACAGGGCATGTCCTTCGAAAAATTGACCGATCACGAGACAGCCAAGATCATCTACAAAAAACTGATCAACGACTACGGCGGCAGCTCCGAAGCCGCCCAGGCCAAGGAGCGGCTCGGCAAGCTGTAAGAGAGGCCCTTGTCGTTGGGGAAGCGGAAACAGCGGCTCGATTCCCTGCTGGTCGAGCAGGGACTGGTGGCTGATCTGGATGCGGCACGGCGGTTGGTTGGCGCAGGCAGTGTGCTGGTCGGTACTCAGGTCTGCGACAAGATTGGTCAGCTTGTTGCGGCAGACAGCGGGCTCACGGTCAAGGCAGTCCGGGGAAGATTTGCCAGCAGGGGAGGGGAAAAACTTGATGGCGGCCTGCGTGCCGTCGGTATCGATCCCGATGGCTGGGTATGCGGCGATATCGGCTGTTCGACGGGCGGCTTCACCGACTGCCTGCTGCAGCACGGGGCGCGCAAGGTATACAGTGTGGACGTCGGCTACGGCCTGCTCGACTGGAAGCTGCGGCAAGACGAACGGGTGGTTGTGCTTGAGCGAACCAATGCCCGCCATTTGACGAGAGAGCAGATTGCCGATCCCCTCGATTTGGCCGTGATTGATGCCTCGTTTATTTCCCTTGAGCCGCTTCTTGCCCCCTTATTGCCGCTCTTCCGCGATGTTATCCGTATTTTTGCCCTGGTCAAACCGCAATTTCAACTGCCGCGCGAGGCAATAGGGGCAGGGGGTATCGTCAGCGACCCTGAGCAGCACCGGCAGGCGCTTGCCATGGTGCAACGATTCGGAGAAGCGCTCGGCCTGCGCTGTGCGGCCATGGTTGCTGCCCCTGTCCGGGGAGCAAAGGGCAATCAGGAATTTTTCATGCTGTTGACCGGTCCATCCGGCCTTGTACAAAAAGAAAGGAAAACCGAGGAAGAAGGAGAAAGATGATGGTGCGATCGTTGGGAAGAGGCGTCTTGTCGGGGATGCTGATAACGGTATTGCTGGTAACCGGCGCTGTTGCAGCCGAATATGTGAGCGTGACGAAGAACGGGGTCAATCTGCGTTCCGCCCCTGGCACCACTGCCGGGATTTTGTTCGAACTGCCGCTGGGCTATCCTCTTGAAGTTATCGGCAAGGATGGACAATGGCTCAAGGTAAGCGACTACGAAGGCGACAAAGGGTATATTCAGGAGTCACTGGTCGGTAAAACCCCCTATGTCATTGTCAAGGCCAAAGAGTGCAAGATATTGAACGGGCCAGGGGCCAAGGAAAAAGTGATCGGTCATGGGGTCAAGGATGTTATTTTGCAGAAAGTGGAACAAAAGGGGGATTGGATCAAGGTGACGCATCCCAGCCTGACCGGCTGGGTCCACAAAAATTCCGTCTGGCCCTGATCGTCGCGTCTTGCCGCTGAAGAACCGTTCGGATCGACCTGGCAAAATCAACCGGCAGCCGTACCTCCTGTCCCGCCTTGTTCCGGAACAGCAGGTATTGCTGCCGGAGTCCGAACAGGAAAAGATCACGGGTTATTTCCACATCCTTCCGGCAATATGCCGCCAGCTTATCCATCTCTCCCTGTTTGAACCAGCGCAACGCCGCCAAACCGTCACCTTCTTTTCGCCTCCCCAGCGTGGTCGCCGCCACGCTGTCCAGGCTGAGGCGATAGCCCAATTGCCCGGAGATCGCTTCCAGCAGGTCAAACGACGGCAACAGACCGAGGTCGTGGTTGGTATAGGCCGACAGCACCTTGTTGTCGAAGCGCTTGTTGTTGAAGCCCACCACCAGATCGAGCCCCCGCAGCCGCTCGATCAAGGCACCGATATTGTCTTCGGCGAAGACGGTAAAACGTTGCGCGGCCCCTTCAAAGAGTACGGCCACGCTGATCCGCATCAGATCGGCCCGGTGCCAGCCACCTACTTCCTGTGCTGATTTCTGTGTTTCCACGTCAAAGACACCATAATTCTCCGGCAGGAGAAACGGGCGGTCAACCGGTTCATCATGCGGCACAGGTATGGCGGCTGGCATGGCAGGTCGGGCGAGGGGGGACAGTTTTTCTCCTGGACGGCCCCGAGACAGCCGTTCCATGAGAAAAAGGCAGGCTTGTTTGTCAATGGGACGGTTGCCGGAACCGCACTTCGGCGAATGGACACAGGAAGGGCAGCCGAACTCGCACGGACAACCGGCGACAGCCCTGCGGGTTTGCTCCAGCAGCAACTTCATTTGGGTAAAGGCCTTGGCGGTCAACCCCATGCCGCCGGCGTATCCATCGTAGACGAAAACCGCCGGTCCTTCGACCTGATGGTGCCAGGGGTGGGAAATGCCGCCGAGGTCGTTGCGGTCGCACAGCACAAAAAGCGGCATCATCCCGATGAGGGCATGCTCCATGGCATGGATGCCGCCCATGAAATGGAGGCGCGCCGCCTCCATTTCTGCCTGGAGCCGGGCAGGAATTTCGATCCAGAACCCTTCGGTTGCAAAGCACTGTGGCGGCAGCTCCAGCGGGATGCGGGCGAGGATCTTCAGGCTGCCCTGCGCGATTCTGTGATAGCCGGTGATCCGCTCGGTCACCCGCAGCGTCCCGAAGCGAATACGGGCCTCTCCCAGGAGAAGGCTCTCGCGTACCGCCACAATTTCGGTGGTTTTCTCGGTGAGCGGGCGGGTGAAATAGGGGGGAGTGACCGGTGTGGCCAGGATTTCCCGGCCTTCCATATCCAGACTGTCGATGTGGTAGGTCCGGGCCATGTGCAGATAGATGGCGCCGGGATGGCATTCCCGCAAGGCTCGGTGGCCGTCGATCTCGCCTAATGGCTGGCGTTGGGGCTGTTCCCTGATGATCAGGGTGGAACCGCCGCCGCGCAGATTGACCTGACGTTGGGGATAGGTTTGCGGTGAAAACCAGGTGAGTCTGTCCGCCGATTGGAGGAGGCGAGCAGAACTGGTCAGTTGGGCGATCAAGGTGCTGGTCTGTGCGGATTGCAGCAGGGGTTCGGTCGCGGTAAGCGGTAGTTCGGCTGCGGCACAGATCACCTGCTGGCCGGCGATATGGGGATTGTCGGGGTTCATAGTCACGGGCTCTATCGACCGGGAGAAGAAATCATCGGGGCAGCGCATAAAATGCTGGTCCAAGGCATCCTCGTGACCGATGAACACCACCAATGATTCCCGGCCGCCTCGGCCAACCCGGCCCGCCCGCTGCCAGGTGGCCATCATCGAACCAGGATAGCCGACCAGAATACAGATATCGAGGTTGCCAATGTCGATCCCCAATTCCAGGGCTGAAGTGGAAATGACCCCCAACAGGCTGCCGTCAGCCAGTTTTCCCTCGATAATCCGGCGTTCTTCCGGCAGAAATCCAGAGCGATACGAGGCGATCAACTCTTTGCGTTCTTTGAGCCGGTGTCCGGTCCACATGGTGATCAGCTCGGTCATCTTGCGCGACTGGCAATAGACGATGGTGCGCAGTCCCCGACTGGTCGCCGCTTCCAGCATCTGCGTGGCACTGGTGGCTGCCGAACCGAGCGGATTGAGCAGCAGGATATGGCGGGCGGCGTGGCCCGCTCCGGAATGGACGACTTCGGCGACCGGCGCGTCAAGCAGCAGTCGCGCATGTTCTCCAGGGTTGCCGATGGTGGCCGAGGCGAGGATGAACACCGGGGCGGCGCCGTACAGGCGGCAGATTCTCTGCAACCGCCGCAGCACCCAGGCCACGTGCGAGCCGAAGATGCCCCGGTAGGTGTGGACTTCGTCGATGACCACATACCTCAGATTGCGCCAGAAACTCCCCCAACGGTCATGGTAGGGGAGCATTGCCAGATGGAGCATGTCCGGGTTGGTGATCAGCACCGGAGGTGTTGCCTCCCTGATTTTTCTGCGATGATGGCTGGTGGTGTCACCGTCGTAAATCGCTGCGATGGGACGGCTGCCCCGGATGGTCTCCGGCAGGAGGTGCCAAAGTCTGTCCACGGTTTTGAGCTGGTCCTGGGCCAGGGCCTTGAGGGGAAAGAGATACAGGGACTTGGCGGCCGGATCGCTGAGCAGGGTGTGCAACACCGGCAGCGTATAGATCAGGCTCTTGCCCGAGGCGGTGGGTGTGGCCACCACCGTGTTGCGGCCGGCCAGGATATGGGCGATGGCCTCCTGCTGATGGGTATAAAGCCCCTGTACGCCGATGTCGAACAGGAGTTGTCGAAGCGCCCCGACCAGCTGATCAGATGGCACCGTGACCGGTTCCACAGCCGCGACTGTCCGATGGGCCACGACCTGGGGACCGAATGTGCCCGATGCCTTCAGGGCGGCGACATACTCCTCCACTGTGCCGATGTTCTGGTGCAGGGTGGGATTGCTGGCTTCTGATTGCATCATGGAAGAAAAAACCCTTGCCTATCAGCCATCGAGAATGTAATGGACCTTGTTGCAGTTATTTTCAGGAGTTATCCCGCATGCCGCGCTTTTCTTTCCTGAAATATCTACCAACGGCGCATCGGCGCAGGCGCTGGCGCCGCGATTTTTCCAATGCGTTCTCCGTGACCGGTCCGACCGGCGCGACAATAGTGCTCAAATAGTGCAGGAACGGTGCACAATGAAAACAATCGCCACCCTTGGCCCAGCACATTCCCAGCCGTGGCAGGCCACCATGCAGTACGACAGCGAGGCGGACATCCGCCTCTATCCACATGTCAAGGCCCTGCTCGATGCCTTTGCCAACCGCGAGGTCGAGTACGCCGTGCTGCCGGTGTATAATACCCGCGAAGGGGAAAAGAAACAGTATTTCCGTTTCTTCGATCAGATCAAATCCGGCTACTGGGTCGATAACGTCATCCTGCATTCCACCCTGTCCTTGGGCGTGTTTGACGAGGAAACGACCGTTGAGGATTTGCATCTCTTGATCGGCAAGCGCGAGGCGTTCAACCAATGCGAGGAGTTCATCGAAAACCAGATGCCCGGCATCACCGAGATGAGCGTCAAGGATATTGCGCAGACCGTGGCTGGTATCCGGCGGGGAGGTGATGTCAAGGGCAAGGCGGTGCTCGACAGCGCTGAAACCCTCAACGCCCTCGGCCTGCGGATCGTCGAACGCGAGGTCGCCCCGCATAACCGTACCCGTTACGCCGTGCTCGGCCATGATCTCGCGCCCATGACCGGCTACGACGCCACCACGCTGATCACCGAACCGCTGGACGATCGGGTGGGGATCCTGGTTGACATCCTCAGCGAATTTTCCCGCCGCGGGATCAGCATCGCCGACATGCGCACGGAAAACGATACCAAGACCCAGAAACTCCGCATCTATCTTGAGACGGAAGGACACATTCAAACCGACATCCTGGCCAGCGCCCTGGCGCACATCGAGTCCCGGGTCATCCAACAGCGGGGCATGATCCGCATTTTGGGCAGTTTTTCCAGGGTCGATATGCGAACCAAGTACATCAAATCATTTGGCTTCATCGGTACGGGCTCCATGAGCAGATGGTTTGCCGACCGGCTGGAAAACGAGGGGTACGAGGTCATCTCCACCGGCCGCTCCACCGCTCTGCGGCCGGAGGAGATGGTGCGACGGGTCGATGTGGTGGTGATCTGCGTACCGATTTCCGTCACCTCGGAGACGGTACGCAGATATGGCCCGCTGATCGAGCCTGGCAAGGCCCTGGTCCTGCTTGCCGGAGAATCGGAGGAAACCATCAAGGCCGCCTTGGATTCGACCCATGAGGAGGTCGAGATCATGCTGGTGCATAACCTCTGGGGACCTCAGGCCGCCACCATGAAGGACAAGAACGCCATCGTGGTGCGGACTTCGCGCAGCGGTATGTTCTGCGGCGAATTCGAGGCATTCCTCTACAAACATGGAGCGGACATCTACCACGATTCTCCTGCCAAGCACGATCTGTTGATGGGTATCGGGCAAAAACTGCCCACGCTGATTTCGGTCGCCCTGGCCATGACCCTGCACGACAACAAGATCACCAGCGAGGATATCGCCAGTCACTGCACCCTGACCTCGCTCTATCCCATTCTCGCCATGTCGCGGGTGCACTCCCAGAACGCGCGCACCTACGCGGAGATCATGGCGACCACGGGAGACAGCCGTAAGATCGTTGCCGATTTCGCCAGGAATCTGGACCGGCTGATCGGCATGGCCGATGCCGCCTCCATCGCCGATCTCTGCGCCCTGATCGACACCAATGCCGCGCACTTGAGCGAACCATTTCTCCAGGCCCGGATGCAACAGGCCAAGGCTGTCGACGAGGTCTTGGGACGGATGATTTGACCGGGAGAGGTTGACCCTGTCCGGGGTAATGGTTACTCTACCGAAATGCCTGATCCCTGAAAACGAAATGGTCTCTTGCCGATATGTTTGATTGCGGAAATCGAAAACTTACGTTGCTGGTTCTCGCCCTTCTCTTGGGGTGCGCCTTTGCCTTGCTGAAACCGGTCAAGCGCTCCGGCGGCTGACCCATTCCCGAGCCGCCGGTCGGCGGCGTATCACACTCTCTGCCCCAGTCAGCGGACCCTGTTCAACCTCATTGAGGAGTCAAAACATTTATGCTCTCCAGCCTGCTGCAATATATCGAAGAGAAACACTACTGCCCACATTGCAGCGGTGATCTGACCCTGTGCCATGCGCCGCCCATTCATGTGGGAGATGGTCTGGGCTGGGGATCGGAATATCTTTTCATCTGCCTTAACGACTCCTGCCCGCTCTTTATCAAGGGCTGGGACTACATTGCCAACCAGTATGGGCATGTCGGTTCCTATCGCTACATGGAGCTCCCCAACTCCAAGGAAAGCTACAGCATGATGGTGATTACCAGGGATGCCTTTACCGGTAGCATTGTCGACATTGAGACGATCAAACGCCAGAATGAACGTTATCAATGTCAGCAGGAAGCCCTGGCCGCCTTGGATACATGCCTGGAGCGGCAGCAACTCGCGCCGGTGCTGACAATCCTGCTGGATGAATCAGTCCAGATTGATGACCGCAAGCGGGCCATCGGCCTGCTGATTTCCTTGAACGACATCGCCTGTGTCGAGCCGTTGCGCAACCACGTCTTCAAGGACCCCCATCTGGAACAGGAGGTCAATTTGGCCATCGGCCGGATCCTGGTCAGCCATTTTCTCAAAGAGTGTCCGTACTGCGCCGAGTTGATCAAGGCCAGGGCCACGGTCTGCAAGCATTGTCGGAGAGATCTCGCAACCTGACTTTCTGCTTGCGAAAAAGAGGGTATACGAGTATACAAGCGCACGTTTGCGTGGTGAGCGTAGCTCAGTTGGTGGTAGCACCGGGTTGTGGCCTCGGAGGTCGTGGGTTCAAGTCCCATCGCTCACCCCAGAAATTTTGAAGGCGATTCAAGATACCCTCTTGAATCGCCTTTTTTCTTTGCCGTAATTGTGCATGGCATTGTGCTTGGCCGCGACTGGGAAGAGCGGCCCCAGGTCCGCCGGAATCATTGCCATACGTACTATGCCGTCCTTGTTTATCTCGTTTTTTCCATAAGATGTATGCGCACAATGCGTTTAGATACATGCAATGGCTTCTCGTTTTTTTGCGAGCAATAATGTATGCTAGTCAATCTTCAAATGATGCCGTTGGACCGGATATGTCCTGTGCATAATAGCGTGGCTCATGACTTGTTCGCCCTCTGATTCCATCAGGACGATATCAGGACCCAGAAAGCGGAATAATTAATGTACTCTTGGCCCAAACCGCCTCAATGTGGGAAGAAGCGGTTGGAGTTCCAACGGCTCATCAGTTCAGACGAAAGTGGTCGAGAAGAGGTCGGGGTCAATGCGGTCGGTTGTAATTGCAGCCTTTTGCGAGAGGAGGAACCTCATGTCCATTCCTGTTAAGGTGGCCTTGGTCATCATCAGCATAGTGGTCGTCTTCACGGTGGCCCTGACCGGGACAAGCATTCTTTTGACCCAAAACAGCCTCGAGGAAATGACACGGAATGATCTGAGGGCGGTCGTCGAGATAGCCGGGGACTTTTTCGGTACGAAAATCACCCTGTTGAAAGCCGATGCGGAAACGGTGGCGGCGAAATTGGCCAACGCTCCGCCCAACAAGCTGCCGGAAGTTTTCCAACAAGTGCGGAATCATTATCCGGACTTCCTGGCCTTCAAGATATTCAACCGTCAAGGCATAGTCACCACCTGGGGTAATCCGCCCATGCTGGTCGAGTACAACATGGTGGCCAACAAATATTTCCGGAAGGCCTTCCAAGGCGAAACAGTCATCACCCGGCCCCGTAAGGATCCCAAGACCGGAGATATGGTCATCCATCTCTGTACGCCCATAAACGACGACCTGATCCTGTCTGTGACCATCAACGGCTTGGTCTTCCAAGATATGCTGTCCAGTTTCAAGCTCTGGCACCGGGGTAAGATTTTCATGGTGGATGAATTCGGCACGGTCATTGCCTCGCCCAAGTTGGAGCATGTCCTGGGACGCTATGACATCCACAATCCTGATCCCGACCTGGGGCAGATCAAGTGGAACGATACATTTGCAAAAGCGATCCAGACCAAGGCAGGAGTCACCGAATACGCCGATCCAGACATGGAGGCCTTAATAGCCTGGCAAACCATGACCGAGAGGACGGAAGGCTGGGTGGTGGGCGTTTTCGCTCCGCTCCAGGACAGCCCTGTGGCCGAAGGCAAAAAAATGTTGCTTTTGGCGGCCGCCATCTTCTTGGGGATCTGCATCGTCGCCGCATTTTTCTTCTCCAGCTACGCGGCCCGGCCCTTTATCCTGATCGAGAAGCAAAACCAGAGTCTCAAGGAACTCAACGAGGTCATCGTGGCCGCCGACGAGGCGAAAACCCATTTCCTGGCCAATATGAGCCATGAGATGCGCACCCCGCTGAACGCCGTCATTGGCTTGACCGAACTGATGCTGCACACGGAACATGACCATCCATCCGGACATATTGAAAATTTACAAAAGGTATTCAATGCCGGGTCCACGCTTTTGAGCATAATCAACGACATTTTGGATCTTTCCAAGGTCAGCTCCGGCAATTTCGAAATCGCCCCGGTGGATTACAACCTGTCGATTCTGCTGCATGACGTCGTCAATCAAAACATGATCCGCATCGGCAGCAAGCCCATCCAACTAAAGCTGTGGGTCGATCCGAGCATTCCCAACAGACTGTTCGGCGACGATCTTCGGATCCGGCAAATCCTCAACAATCTTTTGTCCAATGCCTTTAAATATACCCGTGCCGGCACAGTGTCGCTGAACGTCTCCTGCGAACAGAAGGAAAGTGACGATGTCTGGCTGTTCTTCACCATTCAAGATACCGGTACCGGCATCCGGGCAGAGGATGTGGAGAATATTTTCAACGATTACTATCAAGTCGACACGAAAGCCAATCGCAAAATCGAAGGTACAGGCTTGGGATTGCCCCTCACCAAGCGTTTGGTGGAGATGATGGGCGGATCAATCACCGTGGAAAGCACGTATGGGCAAGGGAGCACGTTCCAGGCCCAGATACGTCAGAAAGCGGTAAGCGAACAGCCGATTGGCAAAGAAATTGCGGACAGCCTGGCCAATTTCAACTTTGCCACTGTCCAGGTGCGCCATAACAAAAAATTGTCCCGGATATACCTGCCCTATGCCAAAGTGCTGGTGGTGGACGATGTGCCCACCAACCTGGATGTGGCCCAAGGCTTGATGGAGCCTTATGGCATGCAGATAGACTGCGTTGAAAGCGGTCAGGCGGCCATCGACTTGATCAGGGAAGCCAGGGTGCAATACAATGTCGTGTTCATGGATCACATGATGCTGGAGATGGATGGGGTCGAGGCCGTGCGGGTCATCCGGAAAGAAATAGACTCCGACTACGCCCGGACAGTGCCGATCATCGCCCTGACGGCCAATGCCGTGGTCGGCAGCAAGGAAATGTTTCTCCAGCACGGCTTTCAGGGTTTCATCTCCAAGCCCATCAACGTCATGCAGCTCGATTCGGTGATCCGCAGGTGGATACAGGACGAGCAGTCTGACCCAGAACAAGCTCCTCGATCGGCTGTCCTGCACTTGGACACTGAGCTTCCCGCCCCGACAACTGATCGTCTGGATGCTCCGGATACAGTCTTCGATCCCGAAATGAAGGTTAAGGCCACACCGGTCTGGACCGCAGGGGAGATTGACGGCTTGAATGTGACCCAAGGCCTGGCGACATTCAGCGGCAATATGAAAAGCTATTTGAGGATCGTGGAGTCGTACGTCCATCATACTCCGGCCCAGTTAGCAAAGATCCGGGCCGTCACCCCGGAGACGCTGCTCAATTATAGCATCACTGTGCATGGCATCAAAGGCAGCAGCCGCACTCTCGGGGCCGAGGATGTCGGGGACTTGGCCGAAACTCTGGAACAGGCGGCCAAAGCTGGCGATTTCGCCTTTGTCCAGGCCCACAACCCGCTCTTTCTGGAGACTACGGAAAGACTTCTGGCCGCGCTCTCAGCCAAACTGAAAGCCTCGGTGAACCCAAAACCGCACCGAGATGAACCGGACCCGGAGATGTTGGAAACCCTGTGTCAAGCCTGCGCAATCTTTGATATCGATTGGATGGACCAGACGATGCAGTCATTGACCAGCTATACATACAATCCGGGCGAAGGGGCGGAATTGGTAGCCTGGCTGGAAGAAAAGGCCCATCTATTGGATTTCAAGGGGATTGCCGAGCGCTTGACGAAAAACCGATCGTTGTGAAGATGAATGTATATTGAATTGGAAAAACAAATGGATACAGATACAGTCCTCGGGCGAAAAAAAATCATGCTGGTTGATGACGACCCGGTCATCCTGGCTGCTGGCAAGGAAATACTCAGAGATGCCTATCGGGTATATCCGGTTCTCTCTGGTGCAATCCTTCTGGAACTTTTGGATCATGTCTTACCCGACCTGGTCCTGTTGAATGTCGAAATGCCGGACATGAATGGGTATCAAATCATCACCATGCTGAAAAACAATCCCAAGTGGGAATCCATTCCGGTCATTTTTCTGACATCGAGAGCCGATGAGGATAGTGAACTGAAAGGGTTGTCCATGGGTGCCGTGGACTATATCACCAAGCCTTTTTCGGCTTCACTTCTCATCAAGCGTATCGAGAACCATCTCCTGAACGCTGAGCAGAACGGACAGCTCAAACATTTTAATACCGCCCTGCAAGATATGGTGGCTATGAAGACTTCTCAGCTTGTGAGCCTGCAGAATTCCATCATCAACGTGATGACCGACCTGGTCGAATTCCGGGACTATGCGACCGGTGGCCACATTATCCGGACACAGGCCTACATGCGGTTGATGGCGGAAAAAATGTTGGAGGAAGGGATCTATGCGGAGGAAACATCTGAGTGGAGCCTGGAGCAGCTTGTCGCAGCTTCCCAGTTGCACGATATAGGGAAGATCGGCATCAGCGATGCCATTTTGCATAAACCCGGCAAACTGACTCAGGAAGAATTCGAGACTATGAAAAAGCATGTCGAAATAGGCGTACACGCCATCAGTAGGATAGAAAGCGATTTGGAGTGGGAATCGGTCGACATCTCTTTTTTGCATCACGCCCGGATGATAGCTGGCAGCCATCACGAAAAATGGGACGGCACCGGTTATCCCTTGGGGCTCCAGGGGCAGGACATTCCTCTTGAGGGGCGCCTTATGGCCATCGCCGACGTCTATGACGCGCTGATTTCTGTCCGCCCCTATAAACAACCCATGAGCACTGAAGAGGCCAAACGCATAATCGAGAGCGGCAGCTCTACCCATTTCGATCCTCTGTTGGTGGGCATTTTCACCAAAGTCGCCAGTCAATTCGCAAGTGTGGCCCGCAGCGAGGTCTATCGTTGACCGGGTCCGTCATGGTTCCGATTTTGCGAGCCTGTTGCATCGGGCATAGCTTATCCAGGTTTCGTCTCTGTGAAGGCAAGAAGAGCATGCATAATAGGGCGGCGGCCAAGGCAAAACCGGCAAGAGGAGAAAGCCCGTGACGCGCAAGCCTCTTGATCGCACTCCGTCTCCCTTGGTAAAGCTCAAGCGAAGGCTGGGCGCCATGCGGCCTATGATTGTGGGCCTTGCCGCCGTGGCGATAATCTTTGTGGCAGGCACTGCCGCCTACATGCTGGTCGAAGGCTGGGGCCTCTTTGACAGCATGTACATGATGATTATTACCCTCTCCACAGTGGGTTACGGCGAAGTGCATCCCTTGAGCAGGCCGGGCGAGGTGATAACGGCTCTGGTCATTCTCTTCGGAGTGGGCTCGTTTTTCTATCTGGCTGGCGCCATTGTGCAAATGGTTATGGAGGGGCACCTCCAAAATCTGTTTGGGAGACGCTTTATGCAGCGGAGCATCGACAACATGCGAGGACACGTCATTGTCTGTGGATTCGGGCGGATCGGCTCGGTGGTGGCGCGGGAGATCATGGGCGAAGGGCATGACGTGGTGGTGGTGGAGCGTTCCCCGCAGCTTGTCGAGGAACTGAAGTTCCAGCATATCCCTCATGTGGCGGGCGACGCCACCAAAGACGAGATACTTGAGGCGGCGGGTCTGCTCCGGGCGAGTTCACTCGTATCGGCCCTAAGCGACGAAGCGGCCAACGTGTATGTCACCCTGACTGCCAGGCAGCTTAATCCCGACATTCATATCGTGGCCCGTTCCGACTCGCCCGAGCATTCCCAGCGCTTAAACCGCGCGGGGGCCAACCTGGTCCTTTTCCCGCATCGCTATGGCGGCATGCGCATGGCGCAATCAGTGCTTCGACCCACCGTACTCGGCTTTATGGATCTGGCCATGCGCGGCGATATCGAAGATCTTCAGATGGAACAGATGACTGTCTCCCCGCAGTCGCCTGTGGCGGGTCAGGACTTGGTCGGATCGCAACTCCGGCAGCGCTTCAACGTCATTGTCATCGGCATCAAAAAAGCGGACGGAAATCTCCTGTTCAACCCCAAACCCGAGGCTCTGCTGGAGGTTGGAGACACGCTGATATTGGTCGGCGGAAAACAAAACATGACGGATATGCGCGCCGTCTTGATGTAGCCGGAGCTTCCGAGTTTATCTCATCATTGCCGCTGAGCCGGACGACCGGGGCGTCTCACAACAGCGGGCATGTTCGGATAAAAAGAGAAGGCCGCAGGATGTTGCAATCGTGCGGCCGGGCCTGAAAACGGTCAACAAGACGCCTTATTTTCTATCTTCGGTAGCGGAGTCCTGGTGTCGTAACGGGGGTCGTCGAGGACGACCTGCAATGCCCTGTTGGTTGTCGGGGCATACAGAATGGGGGCGGCGAGGTTGAGGGTGATCTCCTTTTCCTCGGAGATGGAAACAGTGGTTACCACGAAGCAATCGCTCTGGGCATCGATACCCAGCTTCTGGCGCTCATTGTCGTTGGGCTGGATAATGTAGTCGAGGAAGAAGTTGGTAGGATCGGTGAGCACAAAGGCAAAGGCCGGATCGTCAACGCATTGAATCCAGAACAGCGGTCCGGGCTTTTTGTTCGGCACCACGATGAAATGTCGCAACTGGTCAAGCCCGATCAATCCCTCCGGGAAGTGCAGGATCAGGGCCGGATCGTACTCTACCTCGCCAAAACGGGTTTGCATGATCTTCATTTTTTTAGCGTCCTGTTTGCAAGTTTGTCACTGAGGATATCCAGGTCTGCCATATTCCAATCCGCTGCCGCATCAATATTTTCCTGGCGAATCCGGTCATAGACTTCCTGGCGGTAGATTTTTGTATTCCTGGGGGCATCGATGCCCATGCGGATACCGCCACCCTTCAGTTCGATAATCTTGATCGTGATATTGTCGCCGATGATAATGCCTTCACCAGGCTTTCTGGTCAGCACCAGCATAATCGCACCTGTAGCAAAACGTGGAACAAACGGTTCGGAGGAAGCGGGAACAAAGCGGTTGCTCACTCCCCGGGAAAGGAAGGGTGGCGCTCCCGGGAAGTGTTATTTTTTTTATTTAAACAGTATCCGGCAAAAGATCGGAAAAATCAATCGCTTTAATGAGTTGGCGCGTTGTTATACCATTTCCTATTGATAATGCAAAACGTCTTCTCAGTTTTTTTATGAAATTACAATAGGTTACCCTTTGATATGTTTGCCCTGGCGCAAGAAAATGGTATTAGAGATAATCCAGGATCGAGATCTGCGAAACCCTGGAAGTTACGTCCAAGGCGGCTTGAAAGGCCGTCTCCTGCTGGATGATATTGCTGAACACTTCAAGGGCGTCCGCGTCTTCGTAGCGGGAAAGAATTTGCTGCAAATCAATGCGCACCCCCTGTTGATAGTTCATTGAGCTTTCAACCCGGGTGGCACTGTTGCCGAGTTGGGCGCGGAGCCGCCGGTTTTGCTCGGCCGCGCCTTCAAGGTCGCTCATACTGGTTTGCATGGCGGCTTGATCGTTGTTGCGGACAGCTGCTTCCGCCTGGGTGAGTCCCAGGAAGAGATCATAGCGTCCGGGATCGGTGCTGTTGTTTGCCGGGTCGGTCGGGTCCCATGTCGTTGTGCCCAAAAAGAGATTGTTGCCTGTCAGGTTAACCTGCATCAACTCGCCGGTGCCGATCTCCAGTGAGGTCGCGTTTTCATCGCCCTGATAGAGGTACGGCCAGGTTGACGAATCGTTGGGATCATACAGGGCCGGGTCATAGGCCGGGTTCTCCGCAAAGGGAGGTGTGTCGCACTGGTAACCGGCAAACAGATATTTATTATCCACCATGCTGTTGGCGGTGGCAAACAGCTCCTGGCGAAGATTGGCCAATTCATCGGCGAGCGTGGTCCGGTCCTGATCGTTGAGGGAGCCGTTGATGGCGTTGGTCATGATCTCCTTGGCCCGTTGCATGATGTTTTCCACACGCTCGAGATGGCTATCGGTCGCCTGCATGGTATCAAGCGATTTGCCCATGGTATCCAGATAGCGGTCGACATTGGAGATCTGCTTACGGGTGTCGAACACCGGGCGAACCGAAGCGGGGTTATCGGAGGGGACATTGAGTTTCTTGCCGGTCACTCCGATCTGGCGTAACTTCTCCAACTGGAGGGCGACTTCATTCAGCCGGGACCCCAGCATACGATAGGTTGTTCCTTGCGTCGCTTTCATCATGGCTTAGTTCTTCATTTGTAGAAGTGTAGTCATCAGCTCGTCCACAGAGGAGAGATATTTTGCTGAGGACTGGAAACCTCGTTGGTATTGGATAAGATCAATCATCTCTTCTTCCAGGGAAACCCCGGAATAGCCGTCCCGCATGATCTGCAGCTGCGTGACCGCGTCGCTTGCGCCTGTCAGGGCAAAGTTGTTGCGGGCTGCCTCGACGCCGACCGTGGCCACCATCTGACTGAAGAAACTGTCGAAAGTGTTGTTGGTGGTACCCACCCGGTGCGTGGTCTCCAGCTGCGCGATACGTAAGGCATTCTCATTGTCGCCGGGTGCGGCGGCGGGATTGCCGGCGGCTGCCACTTGGGAGACGTCAGTGATGGCGACCATGACGTTGCGGCTGGCCACCTGATCTGGAGGCAGGGCGCTGAGGTCGTTGAAAAAGAGGCGTCCGGTCTCCCCATCGGAACCGTAACCATCAACGTGATACTCGTTCACGGCAGTGGTCAGGTCAACAGCCAAGGTATTGAGATCATCGCGGAGACCCTTGATGAACACATCGCGCATTTCGAACATGCCCTTGAACTGTCCACCCATGCTGTCCAGATCGACGGCGCGGGTGGCGCCGGCGATGTTCACCTGGAGGTTGACATTTGTTCCGGAGGTGACCGTGCTGATGGTCGCCGCCGTGCTCCCCGTGACCAGGGGAATCCCGCCGGGCAGCTGGACACAGAGCATGCCCCGGTTATCGGTATAGGTCTGAACTCCCAGCGTTTGCGAGAGATCCTGGATGAGCAGATCGCGTTGATCACGGGCCGCATTGGCCGACTGCCCGGAGGATTCGATGAGGTTGATGCGGTCGTTGAGCCGGGCGACCTCCGCGAGTTTTTCGTTTACGGCGGCAACTCCGGTGGTGATTTCTCCGTTTATGTTCCGCTCAAGCGTATCCAGCTCATCGGTGATGCTGTTGAAGGACTGGCCCAACAGCTGCCCCTGCTGGATCACCATATCCCGCTCTACCTGGCCGCTGGGGTTGGTCGTCAGGCTCTGCCAGGAATCAAAGAAATTATTGATCTGCGAGGCGAGATTATTTTCAGACACGTTGAAAATACGTTCCAGTTCCTGCAAGATGTTTGATTTTCCGGTTTCCTCGCCATAATCGACGGTCTTGTTTTGCAGCTGTTTGGTGATGAACAGGCTGTAATCGCGGCTGACATCAGAAACGGTCACACCCTGGCCGATGAAGAAATTGCCGTAGCTGATCGACGGAATATCCGTCAATCGGGCGCGCTGCCGGGAGTAGCCCGGGGTGTTGACGTTGGAAATGTTGTTGCCGACGATCTCAAGCGACTTCTGGTTGGTCAGCAGGCTGGTCTTGCCGGAACTAAGGGCATTGAGCAAACTGGTCATGGGATCGTTCTCCCTGTTGTCCGGGGTGCCCGGTGGTCTATGTGGAAGAGCAGGTGGGGCGGTGAGGATGCACTCCGCAGCCAACACACTGTTACGTTACTATTTCTATCGGCAGAAGCGGGGATTGAGTTTAGCTTTTGCTGCGAGAAACTTGCACGTTGGCGACTGGTCGCCGCCGCCTGTCCATGGGGCAAGGCAGAAAAAGGCGTGCGGACTGCGGGGCGCAGCGCACTGAAAGGAAGGACAGAGAGGGAAGAAGCGGATCAGATGCGGCCGGAAAGGAGGCGACCGTTGATCAGGTTGTTTTGCGAAAGGCCGTTCTGGCCATAGGTGACCGGTACGGTCTTGCGACCGAAAAATTCCATGGTTTCTTGAATCCAGTTCAAAGTTGACCGGAACAGGTACGCGTTTTTCCGATTTTCCATCCGGATTTCCTGGGCAATCTCCTGGTCATCGGGGTGCAGGGCCGTGACGGTGTTCAGTGCCCGGATCAGCACTTCTTTACGCTGCACATCCGCCATCATGGCGTCGATATCAAGCGATTTGGCGTGCTCGCGCTCGTCGCGGATAGTATCGCGGAGCTGGATCAGTAAATTGTGGACAGAGGTCTGGTCCATAATCAAGCCTCAACCAAGAAGCGCAACAGACTGGAGGCAACCTTGTTCAGGTCCGGCTCATACAGACCACTGGCGACCTGGGCCTTGAGTTCCTGCACTCGGGCGATACGTTGAGCATCGTCGGTCTTGCTGGCGCCTTGAGTCATGATTGCTCCTTGCAGGGTCGAAGCAAAAGGAATGCTGTCTTTGCTCTCGATCTTCCTCGTTCTCAGCGCATCAACGGTCTGTATCGTATTGAGACCGCCGAGTTGTCCCATGCCTTGTATTCCAAAAAAATCTACAGTCATCACGGTCACCTAGGGTAAAAGTTTCAAGCCGCAGCCGTCGTTCCCGCCACCCATTCGTCGAGCTTACGCATCACTGCGTCATAGGTGTTATACGAGATATCGGGCAGCCAATCGCCAAAGGCTTTCTTCGCTTCGGCAAAACCCTTGTCGATTCCTGCCTTGATTGCGTCGATGCGGGCAGGATCGCCGCCAGCGACGCCCACGGCAAATTGAACAATCCGCTCAGATGTCTTCTCCACGCCAAAGTAGCCGTCTTCGGCCACCAGATCCTGTGCTTCCTTGGGGGTGATGGTGGCAAGGTCGATGGTGCTGTCACCGACTGCTATCTTGGAATTGACCCCCTGTTGCTGCAACAGGTTGACCACCAAATTCTGCAGCATGCCGAGTCTGGCGCCGTCATTGGCCGAAAGTCGCATCCCGCCGGAATAGGTGGCAGGCGAGGTGGATTCGCTTTGCAGGTTGACGGTGTCTGCGATTGTCGGCAGTCCGCTGTTTTTGGCGGACAGGGACGATCTGGATGCTGCATCCGAGCTGTTGTTCTGGTAAGCCGACAAGATGCCGACGAGTTGATTCTGATCGATGTTTGTTATCATTGTTCCGCCTCCATGCGGCAATTCAGACCATCCCGGCCCATTATGACAAGAAATGATAGTTCTTGTTAAGATTGTATCGGCGGTTATCGGGAAAAACTTTACCCTAAAAGTATTTTTTCAACAAAACGGAAAGAGGGTCTATTTGTCTGTGGGCATATTTTTTTCCATCTGCCGATAGATCTGCTCGGCCAGACCCATGGATTGGTTTTTGGCAATGCCGGCGGCAATATTTTGATCAAACATGTCTTCAAATATTTGGATGGCGTTGCTCTTGGCGAACAGACCGCCTTCCGGAACGGTCTTGCGCATGGCCTTGAATGCGGATTGGATGAATATCGCCTCGAAGTCCTGGCAGGCTTTTTTCAAGGCTGCCCTGTCCTTGGCTGGATGCTGCGCCGTTGTGGTCTGCGTGGTCGTATGCAGCAGCAGATCAGCGTCAATGTTCGTTGTCATGTTCGTGCCCCATGAAGAAGGAAAAGTCGGGATGTTGCTACAGGATGACCAGTTCACCCTGCAGTGCTCCCGCTGCCTTGATCGCCTGGAAAATGGCGATCAGGTCGCGCGGGGTCGCGCCAATGGCATTCAGTGCCCGGGCAATGTCTCCGAGACTGACCCCCATGGGAAGCACCACCAGATTCCCCGTATCTTCGGTCGCCTTGATGGTGGTCGCCGGCGTCTGGGTGGTCGTGCCTGGCGCCAGAGGGTTGGGCTGGCTGACCTGGGTCGATTCCGTGATGATGAGGTTGAGGTTGCCGTGCGATACCGCCACGGTGGAGATCCGGACATCCTGTCCCATGACGATGGTGCCGGTGCGCTCGTTGACCACGATTCTGGCCGGACCGTCAGGGGTCACGTCGAGGCCTTCCAAATCGGCAATAAACGTGACCATGTCGCCGGAGAAATTTTTGGGTTTCATCACCTTCACCGTCCCGGAGTCGACGGGTTGAGCCGTTCCCGCACCGAAACGGTGATTGATGGCGTCAACCATGCGCACTGCGGTGGTGAAATCGGTCTCCCGCAATTGATAGACAATATCGCCTGAGGGAGGCAGGGCGAAATCGACCGCCCGCTCGACAATCGCGCCTCCTGTTATCCGGCCCGAGGTGGAAAAATTCTTTTGCGCCTTGGCCGCCTTGCCGCCAAAGGAGATGCCACCCACCGCCAACGGTCCTTGCGCAACGGCATAGGTGTTGCCGTCCGGCCCCTTCAACGGGGTCATCAACAAGGCGCCACCGGAAAGGCTGGTGGCGTCACCGACGGAAGAAACATGAATATCGATGGCTGACCCCGGTCGGGCAAAGGGCGGCAGTTGTGCCGTGACCATCACGGTGGCGACGTTTTTCGTTCTCATCTGTCGCAATACGTCGCTGCCGAGCGACAAGCCCATGCGTTTGGTCATGTTGATGATGGCCTGTCTGGTGAAGACGGATTTGGTGATGTCGTCGCCTGTGCCGCTCAGCCCGATCACCAGGCCATAGCCCATCAATTGATTCTCGCGCACCCCTTCGACGGCAGCGAGATCCTTGATGCGGGTGGCCTGTGCGGGTACAGCGGCCAACCAGGCCGCGCCAATCAGAACAAGAGCGGTGATGAGTCGATAGTGCATGAACAGTTTCTCCCGAAGTCCCAGCCGCACCGTCAGAATGGCCAGGCGTTGTCGAATATCCGCATTAGCCAACCAGGTTTCTGTTTGTCGGAAACGATCCCCTTGCCGGTGTAGGTGATCTGGGCGTTGAGAATACTGCCGGAGTCCACGGTGTTGTCGGTAGTGACATCGTAGGGCCGGACAATGCCGGTCAGGTAGATGATTTGATTTTCATTGTTGACGGCCACCGATTTTCCGCCCCGTATTTTCAGATTGCCGTTCGGATAGACCTCCACGACCTGGGTGGTCAGGGTGGCGGTCAGGTTTTCCGAGCGCGTGGTTTGCCCCTTGCCGCTAAAGGAATCGCTGCTGTTCGATGCGATCATGGACGAGGGGTTGATGTTGGTGCTGTCCGCCACATTTTGTTCCAGACCAAAAAGCGCTGAAATTCCTGCGGAAATACCGGAGCCGCGTGAGGTGTCGGTGGTCGCCTGCTTGGATGCCGTGGCCTGTTCTCTGATGGTCACCGTGACGATGTCGCCTACCCGCCTGGCCTTGACATCCGACAGCCAACTGCCCTCATCGCCATTCCACAAGGTGCCGGGCGACTGGGGTTTGGGATTGGCTGCCACGGGTTCTTCCAGCGGTTCGTGGGCAGCGGTCACCTCTTGCGCCCGGGGGGCGCAACCGGTCAGGGCGGCGAGCAGGAGCAGGAGACAGGCCAGGCGTTGCCAGCGGTTGATCGGACGATCTGAAATAACATGTGGGAATGTTGTGTATTTCATCGCGCTAAAACTCCACGGAAACCATGCCTGGTCCATCGACGCGGCAATGAATCATCTTGTTCGAGCTGATATTCTTGACTGAGATGGTCTCGCCCACCCGGCCGTCGTTTTTGGCCAGACCGCTGGTGGAGAGATGCAAGGAACCCTTTTGCGCTGAGATTTTAACCATCTCCCCCTCCTTGATGACTGGCGGCAGGACGATATGATCCGCCCTGAGGATTGTGCCCGGCGCGACCGTGCGGGCGACCTGCTTGCCCAGGATCTCTTCCTTGACAAACAATGGGTTGTCGATGCCGCTGATGTTGTGGCGTTGCAGCCCGACATTTTCCCCGGTCACGAGATCGCCCTTGCGCAAGGTGGTCGCAGCCGTCAGGACCTCGGCGACGAGTTCCAGCCGTCCCCTGATCGTGCAGTTGCCGGCGGGCTTGCCGTCGACAGACAGGGCAATGGTGAAACTGGTGCTGCCCACGATGCCGGGACGGGACGGCGTGATTTTCCAGGAGAGGTCGCCAGACGGCAGCATCATGTCCTCCGGGGTCTGGATCGAAGAGAAACGGAGTTCCGCCTTGGGCAGAATCGAAGCATTTTCCTGGAGATAGGCAGCGATCATTTCCTGCATCTGTTTCTGGCTCAAGGGCACGCCCGCGCGTTCCACCACAATCGTCTGGCTCCCCTGCCAATCGACATCTGCCGTCTCGGGACGGTTGCGCAGACCGTTGATGACGGGGATGATGGACAACTCCTTTGCTTTCCCCGGAGCAGGCGCCGTTGCCACCGGCAGTTGCCCGAGCGCCTCGGTTGCGCTGCCCGGGGGTTGAATGATCGCGATATCGGCCAGGACGATCCTGGGGCCGGTCACCACGGCATTGGCCTTGAAACTGACCGTGACCTGGGCGGCCGCAGACAGCGGAGAGAGCAACAGCCAGCAGGCGATCAGGATGAATCCGATAGAACGCAAAATATCTACACCATGTTGGTGACGGTTCTCATCATTTCGTCTGAAGTGGTGATCACCTTGGAATTGATTTCAAAGGCACGCTGTGACGTAATCATCTGGGTCAGTTCTTCGACCATGTTGACATTGGAATTCTCCACATATCCCTGCAGCAGGGTGCCGATGCCGTTGGACCCCGGGGTGCCGATCAAGGCGACGCCGGAAGCGTCGGTATCCCGGAACATGTTTTTGCCGATGGCGATCAGACCGGCCGGGTTGGCGAAATCGGCGAGATCGATAGTGCCCAGTTGCGTCGAGGTGGTGCTGTCGCCAACGATGGCGCTGACTATTCCGGTCTCGCTGATGGTGACGTTGCGCGCATCCTCGGGGATGGTGATCTCCGGCTGAATGGGATATCCGTCGGAGGTGGTGATCCGACCGGTGCCGTCCAGCTTGAGGGTTCCCGCCCTGGTATAGGCCGTGTTGCCGTCAGGCAAGTTGACCTGGAAGAATCCGGAACCTTCGATGGCGATGTCAAGGGTATTGCCGGTCTGGACAATATCGCCTTCGGTAAAGATCTTGGTGACCGCGGCGGGCTTGACGCCCAGTCCCACCTGGATGCCGCTCGGTGACGTGGTGTCGTCGGAGGTCGGCGCTCCAGGGACCTTCATGATTTGGTAGAGCAGATCCTGGAAGTCGGCCCGACTTTTTTTGAATCCAGCGGTCTGAACGTTTGCCAGGTTGTTGGCGATAACGTCCATGTTGAGAGTCTGAGCCGCCATGCCGGTGGTCGATGTCCAAAGTGATCGCATCATAACGTGTGAGCCTCCGAGTACGGCGTTGCCGCCGTCAACGTGTTACTGGTTAACTGATTGAGCCGAGTTCATCCTGCTTGTCGTCGATTTTCGCATAACTTTCTATGACCTTGGTCTGCGCTTCAAAGGTCCGCTGGCTGGTGATCATCGCGGTCATTTCCTCGACCATGTTGACGTTGGAGATTTCAAGATGGCCTTGCACCACACGAGAGCCGGTCATGGGTTGGTCACCGCCCGCCGTCAGTCTGTACAGGGAATGCCCCGTCTTGACCAGACTGCTCTGTTCGGGGATGGTAAACACCTGCAAGACAGCGCCGCTCTGTACGCCGTTGACGGAAATATTTCCTGATTCGGCGATGACCACATCCTTTCCTTGGGAGGTATCGAGTTGCATGGGTTCGTCGCCAGCCCCCAGCACCGTATAGCCGTCGTTGGTCAGGACGGTGCCGTTGCTGTCAAGGGTCAGCCGGCCGGCACGGGTATAAAAAATCTCCTCTCCTTTGCGGACCTTGAAAAATCCGGGTCCATCGATGGCCACATTCATGGGGTTGCCGGTGGTTTGCATGGCGCCTTGGTTGAAATCGGTGTCAATGGTGCGGGTGCGGGCATAGTTGATGCCCTTGGTTGCCCGCATCTGCTGGGCCCCTTGCAAGACGGAGGAAAAACTGATGCGATCCTTCTTGAACCCGGTGGTGTTGACATTGGCCAGATTCGAGGCGATGTTGCTCATCGCCTGTTCCCTGGTCAACGCTCCGCTGACTGCACTGTACTTTCCTGAAACCATGGCGCTTTGTCCGGATGATATGCCAATCGTTGAGTTGTTTGTTCTTTTCGGAAACCTGCTGGTGCTTCTTTACGGCAAAAGACCGTTGCCCGCCGGTTAATGGCTGATTTTGGCCATGTGAAAGATATTGAGCAGTTGAGCGGCTTCGGCCCGTGAGATCCCGAGGATGGTCGCGGCCTGCGCACTATCCATGCCTTGTTCTGCTATTTTTGCGAAGATACGATATTTTTCTGGGATCTGCCGGTCAACTTTGGCCATGGCGTCCAGTCGCGGGCGCTGGAGGTTGGTGGTCAAGGTCGCCTCCTTCAGGCTGGTGCTGAACGGTTCCCGGGGTGGTATGGCGCTGTCGTCTGCCAGAACAGCATCGATCTTGCGCTGGATGGCTAGAATCCTTTCGGTCTGGTGCCGCCGCCTGGACCGTTGGCGTCCGGTCAGCACCAGGCAGCACAACAGGCAAAGGGATGCTCCAACCAAGACGCTGCCTATGAGTATAGGGATAAGTTGCGGCATGATGGCCTCGGAAGTTCAGGGTTCGTAGAGGTCTGAGTTGATCAGCTTGACCCGCAGTTTCAGCAGGGATTGACTGTGCAGCTGGGAAACCCTGCCCTCGGAAACCCCCAACACCTCGGCGATTTCCTTCTGGGTGAGTTCTTCGTAATAGTACAGGGCGATGACCAGCCGCTCCTTTTCCGAAAGTTCTTCCAACAGCTCGGCCAGCAGCCGGGTCATCTCCTGCTTTTCGATCAGTTCGGAAGGGGCGGGTCCGCCGATATCCTCCAGGTTATCGAGAAAGCTTCGGCCATCCTCGGTGTGATCAAGTGTTTCATGGAGACTGACGCAACCCAAATGGCTGACTTCGGAGAGCAGGTTGCGGTAATCGTCCAGAGACATGGACATCTCGGCGGCCATCTCATCCTCCTCCGGTGAGCGGCCCAAGCGCCGTTCCAACCGGAGCATGGTCTGGGTCAACTGATTCTGTTTGTCGCGCATCGACCGGGAAAACCAGTCGAGCTTGCGCATTTCGTCGAGAATGGCGCCACGGATGCGATATTCGGCAAAGGTCTTGAATTTTACTCCCTTGGCATCATCGAATTTATTGGCAGCTTCGATCAGTCCGACCATGGCGGCGCTGATCATATCCTCTTTGGTCATGAAACTCGGCACCTGGGGAGTCATGCGCTGTACCACCAGTTCGACCAGGGGCATGTGCTTCCTGATCAGCTGGGAACGGTCATCAAGCGGCGGTACCAGAGGCAACATAGCGATTCTCGGTGGTTAGAAGTCAATAAACAGACAGTGCGGTCATTTTGCGCCGAACTCAAGCAAACGTTTCCAGAAGAATTGAATCGACCCCTTGGGGCCGAGCGTCTGGGGCTCCTGGACCACGGTACGGGCCAGGGCCTCGAAGGCATGGCTGGTCCGGCTATCGGGAAAGAGCTGCACCAGGGTCTGCTGCTTGCGGATGGCGTCCACCATCAATCTGTCGTGGGGGATCGATCCGATATAGTCAATGGAGATGTCCAGGTACCGGTTGGCCACTATGGTCATCTTGCGGTAGACATCCAAGGCCTCGTCTTCGTTTTTGATGAAATTGACGATCAGGTTAAAGTGCTTTTCGTGATACTGGTTGGAGAGCAGCTTCATCAGGGCATAGGCATCGGTGATGGCCGTGGGCTCCGGGGTGGTGACCACCAGGATTTCCTGGGCCGCCGTGTTGAAGTAGGTGACGTTTTCTGAAATTCCCGCCTCGGTGTCGATGAGAACGAAATCGAAATCGTTGTTCATCGAGTCGAGCGCTTCCAGAAGCTGCATCTTCTGCTGGGAGTCGAGCCGGGTGAATCGCTGGACTCCGGAGCCGGCCGGGAGAATCTTGATGCCTTCGGGACCATCGACGAGGATCGATTCCAGCCCCTGTTCACCGGTGAAAAAGTGGTTGAGATTGTGGCTCGGCGCCAGGCCGAAGACCACATCGATGTTGGCCAGGCCGAGATCGGCGTCGAGGATCAGCACCCGTTTGTCCATACGGGCGAGCAGGACGGCCAGGTTAGCCACGACGGCTGTCTTGCCGACCCCGCCTTTGCCGCTGGTGACAGACAGGACCCGGGTCGCGGCCTGGCTCGACTCGGCGACCCTGGCGCGCTCCGGATTGTTCATGGCCCGCAGGGTGCGGGCCTGATCGGTGGATCGTGATGCGTGCTCAGCCATGCTGCATGCTCCCGTGGTCATTCAGGATGAGGGCGGCGATATCCGCCGGGGCGGGCATGAGCAGATCCTCCGGAACCCTCTGGCCGTTGGTGAGAAACGAGATCGGCGTGTCATTTTTGTAATGGATGTTGAGCAGTACGCCCAATTGGTCGCATTCGTCGATCTTGCTGAAAATGAAACTGCTGATCGGCAGGGCTGAGAAGCGTCGGATCGTTTCCTCCAGTTCCCGTTCCCTGGTGGTCGCCGCCAGGAGCAGATGGTTTTCTATCCCTAACTCCGGGCGGAAAAGAGTCGCCAATTCCCTGATCTCGAGTTCGCTTTTCGGGCTGCGTCCAGCGGTGTCGATCAGAACCAGGTCAAAGTCACGGAATTTCTCCAGGGACGCTTCCAGGTCCTGGGGCGCGATCACCACTTCAAGCGGCAACCGCATGATTTCGCCATAGACCTTCAGTTGCTCCACCGCCGCGATCCGGTAGGTATCAATGGTGATCAACCCGATCCTCCCGCCGTGGCGGCTGAGAAAGTGGGCCGCGATCTTGGCCAGGGTAGTGGTCTTGCCCACGCCGGTCGGTCCGATCAGGCTGAGACGTTGCTGCCGGGCGGGCCGGTTGTCCAGCACCTGGGCCGTATTGAACAGCCGGGCGATCGCAGCCTTGAGAATGGCGTTCAGGCCGGTGTCGTCGAGGTGGCGCGTATGGCCGATGGTTTCCCTGACAAAGCGGGCGATCACCAGGGCGGTCTCCTGGTTGATACCGTAGCCGGTGAGCAGCCCGGTTACCGGGTCCATGGGAACGGGAGAGGTGGCAGGGGCGGCAAATTCAGGTTCCACGTAGGGACTGCGCAGCGCAGGAGCATCCAGCCCGGAAATACGGTTGGCCAGGCCCTTGACCAGGGCGCGCAGCTCGGCCAATTCCGATTGGACATCCTGACCGGCCGACGGCACATTGCTGCGGCCGGAAGGCGGGTAGGGGGGCTGACGCTTGGGTTGGTCCTGGCGCCACAGCTCGTCGTAGGTCAGATCGGGCTGAACGGAATCCTGGCTACGCGGCCGGATGGCTTGAGTGTATCTCGTTGTCCGTGGTGCCGGTGATTTGGGCCTCGGTTCCTGCCAGTTGTTGTCCACCGCGGCGGTGATTTCCATCATCGGTTTGCCGAGCATTCCGAAGGAGTCGCTGCGGATAGTACGAGTGGAAAGAATGAGGGCATCGGGGCCCAGAGCTTCCTTGACCATTTTCAGGCCAGTGGCCATGTCTTGTGCTTCAAAGACCTTAACTTGCATCGATGGTCACCGTTCCAATAGATTGAATGCGAACCTGCGAGGTGATTTCGTTGTGCGATAGTACTGCTATGTTGGGGAAATAGCGTTCGATCAGCCGACGGAAATGGGAACGGATCTGAGGCAGCACCAGCAGTGCCGGCTGCTGTCCGACGGCCTGGGAGACGATCAGGTTATTGAGACTTTCGAGGATCTTTTGAGCCGTCTTGGGGTCCAGGGCGAGGTAGCTGCCCCGTTCCCGATGCTGGATGGCGGTTTGGATGGACTCCTCCACGGAGCGGTCCAGGGTGATGACCGGCATGGTGCCGTCGGGTTGGACATGGGCGGCGGAGATCGACCGCGACAGGGCATGGCGGACATATTCCGTGAGGACGTCGGTATCTTGGGTCATGGGGGCGTAGTCGGCCATGGTCTCCAGAATAGACCGAAGATCGCGGATGGAGACGTTCTCGCGGAGCAGATTCTGGAGCACGCGCATTATGCTGCCCAGGCTGAGCATCTGGGGCATCAGCTCCTCGACCAGCCTGGGATAGGTCTTGCCCAGATTGTCGAGCAAGACCTGGGTTTCCTGGCGGCCGAGCAGTTCATGGGCGTGCTTCTTGATCACCTCGCTGATGTGCGTGGCCATGACCGTGATGCAGTCGACTACGGTATAGCCGGCGATCTGGGCGTGCTCGCGTTTGTCTTCGGTGATCCAGATGGCCGGCAGGTCAAAGGCCGGTTCTCTGGTCGGCAAACCCTTGATGGTCTCGGTGACCAGTCCCGGGTCCATGGCCATATAGTAACCGGGCATCATCTCGGCGGTGGCGATGGCCACACCCTTCAAACTGATGGTGTATTGGTTCGGATTGAGCTGAAGATTGTCCTTGATGTGTACGGGCGGCACGATGAAGCCGGTGGTTTGGGCAAACTGCTTGCGGATCGATTGGATGCGGGTGAGCAGTTCGCCGTCCTGGGCGGCATCGACAAAGGGGATCAGGCCGTAGCCGACCTCGAACTCTACCAGGTCAACGTTGAGCATCTTTTCGTAATCCTGATCCGGCTTGACCACCGGCTGTGGCCGTTCGGTCTCGGCTTCCTCGGTTTTCTTCGTGGCTTCGGCCTTGTCGAGACTGTAGGCGGCATAGGCCAGAAGCGCGGCGATAATGAGAAAGGAGAAGAAAGGCATGCCGGGAATCAAGGCGAAACCCATGAGAATCGCGGCCACGACCCACAGAGCCTTGGTGTAGCGGGTAAATTGGGTTTTGAGTTCCGAGCCGAAATCGTCGCGGCCGGCCGAACGGGTCACCAGCATGCCGGCGGCGGTGGAGATGATCAGGGCTGGAACCTGAGCGACCAAGCCGTCACCCACGGTGAGGATGGTATAGTTTTTGGCCGCTTCGGCCAGGGGCATGTCCTTCTGGATCACCCCGATGATGAATCCGGCGCCGATATTGATCAGGGTGATGATGATGCCGGCAATGGCGTCACCGCGGACAAACTTCGAGGCGCCATCCATGGCGCCGTGGAAGTTGGCCTCGTTGGCGATTTCCTCGCGCCGTTTACGGGCCGTAGTTTCGTCGATCAGACCGGCGTTGAGGTCGGCGTCGATGGCCATCTGCTTGCCCGGCATGGCGTCTAAGGTGAAACGGGCCGCGACTTCGGCTATCCGGCCTGCGCCCTTGGTGATGACGATGAAGTTGATGATTACCAGGATCACGAAGATAACCATGCCGACCACGTAAGAACCACCGACCACGAATTGGCCGAACGCCTCGATGACCGCGCCGGCCGCGTGCATCCCCTCGTTGCCATGCAGCAGGATCAGCCGGGTGGACGCGACGTTGAGCGACAGCCTGAACAGGGTGGTCATCAGCAGGAGGGCCGGGAAGATCGAAAATTCCACCGCCTTCTCGGTGTACAGGCTGATAATCAGAATGAGGATGGCGATCGTGATATTCAGCGACAGGCACAGGTCGAGGACCAATGGCGGCAGGGGGATGATCATCAGCATGAGGATGCCGATCAATCCCACCGAGGCCATGATGTCGCTGCGCCGCAGGAGATCGGCTGGCCGAATCCTGCCAAACAGCGTCGTGTTTCCTGTCGCTTCCATTTATCTTTTGCCCTTTAGTGAATAGACATAGGCCAGGATTTCGGCCACGGCCTTGAACATCTCTTCGGGGATCGTCTGCCCCACTTCAACCTTGGAATGCAATAACCTTGCCACCGGTGGATTTTCGACCAGGGGAACGCGATGTTCCCGCGCGATCTCGCGGATTTTGGCCGCCAGCATCTCCTGCCCTTTGGCCAGGACCATCGGCGCTTCCATCTTGCCGAATTCATACTTGAGGGCCACGGCGATATGGGTGGGGTTGGTGATGACCACATCGGCCGTGGGTACGGCGGCCATCATGCGTTTGCGGGCCATTTGCTGCTGGATGGAACGGATTTTTGACTTGATGTACGGGTCGCCCTCGGTTTCTTTCATTTCCTCCTTCTGTTCCTGCTTGGTCATCTTCATCTTCTGCTCCATCTCCCAGCGGACAAAGGCATAGTCGAGGATGGCCAGGACGATCATGATCCCCACCACCTTGGCCATGATCAAGGCCGCTGTTTTGGCGAGATAGAGGATGGTGACATCGACCGGCATCTCGTTGAGCAGCAGGGCCTGGCCGAATTCGCCCTTGATGGTTTTGTAGGAGAACCAACCGATGACCCCCACCTTGAGCAGCGATTTGATCACCTCGATCAGGGAACGTTTGGAGACGAAACGGGCCATTCCCTTGATGGGATCGAGCTTGGTCAGGTCGGGAATGAGCGGTTCGGTGGTGAACAGCCAGCCGATCTGGGCGAAGGTGGAGAAAAAACCGACGAGCAGGGCAACGAGAAACAGCGGCGCCAGAATCAGGGCTATGGCTGCCCCGAGGTAATAGGCGAGTTTCATCATGGAGTTGGGCGTAATGGTGTATTCTCCGCTGGTTTGCCAGACGGTGACGAGTATCTCCTTGATTGCGCTCCAGAAGGTAGGAGCGTAGAACATCCAGAAGAGCAGCAGCACGGTGAACAGGGCCGCGGTCTGCACCTCCTTGCTTTGGGCCACTTGCCCTTTTTTCCGAAAATCGGCGCGTCGTTTCGCCGATGGGGATTCGGTCCGTTCCCCGCTGCTGGTTTCTTCAGCCATGATTTGTCATTGCGTACGGACATTCGCAGGGCGAACGTCGTGTTCAGATCGGGATGCCGCCCCATGCGACAATCCCATAGGGAGCAAATGCAACAAATGCACCTGAGGAGAGGGGCATTATGCCGAGGATGGATTTATCTGGATAACGAGCCGATATGTGAATGTTTATTTAAGAAGATGCAGCAGGGTGAGAATGTTTTCTCCCATGCTGTCAAATTCACGACGCAAGATGGAGGAGATGGCGGGGAATGTCAGGCCGATGACCAGAAAGGCAATGCCGATATTGAGTGGAAAGGAAAGCATGAAGACGTTGAGCTGAGGAAAGACCCGGGCAAAGATGCCGAGCACCAGGTTGGCCAGCAGGAGCAGAGCCAGGACCGGGGCGCTGAATTTGACGCCGAGAACGAACATGTGGCTGGCTTGACGCATGAGGTTGTCGAACGCGCCGGGAGAGAAATCGAGGGGACCGGGCGGCAGGAGCGCAAAGGATTCGACGATGGCGCGGAAAAAGAAATGGTGCAGGTCCAGGGTCAGAAAGACGAGCAGGGCGAGGATATTGGCGAACTGACTCATCAGCGAAAGCTGCTGGGAGGTCTGTGGATCAAAGATATTGGCGGCGGAAAACCCCATCTGATAGCCGACGACCGTGCCGCCGAAACTTACGGCGGCAAAGACCATCTGCACCACCAGGCCGATCAGTATGCCGATCAGGGCCTCGTTGACCAGCAGCACGCCGAACCAGACCATGGAGAGGGGAGTCTGAGGCGTGTAGGGCGCCATGGCCGGAAAAAGGAGCACGGTGAGGACCATTGCCAAGCCGATTTTGCTCCGTGCGGCGATCTGGTCGCTGCCAAAGGCGGGGATGGATGCTATCAGGGCGGTGATTCTGGCGAGACAGAGAAGAAAATTCTGGAATTGCTGCAGGGAGATAGATGGCAGGTCCATGGGCGCGCGCTGCCCGGACCTACTGGCCGACCGTGGCGATCTGGGCGATGATGCCGGTGGTGAAGGTCACCAGCAGATCTATGATCCAGGGGCCGAAGATCAGCAGGGTGATGAAGACCGCCACGATTTTGGGGACAAAGGTCATGGTCTGCTCGTTGATTTGAGTGGCGGCCTGAAAGATGCTGATCAGCAGGCCGATCACCAGGGCCGTGAGCAACATCGGGGCCGAGGTCAGCAGAATGGTTTCCACAGCTTTTTTGCCGATATAGACGACGGTTTCAGGTGACATGGATCTCCTGCGGGTGGAAAACAAGAAGGCGCGTTCAGCCGAAACTCTTCATCAGAGAGCCGACCACCAATTGCCAACCATCGACGAGCACGAACAAGAGGAGTTTGAACGGTAGAGAAATGACGACTGGCGGCAGCATCATCATGCCCATGGACATCAGTACCGAGGCCACCAGCATGTCGATCACCAGGAAAGGAACATAGATCATGAAGCCCATCTGAAAGGCGCGCTTCAACTCCGAGAGTATGAACGCCGGGACGAGAATCAATGAGGATAACTCATGCTTATCGGCAGGCTGCTCCTCTTTGGTGATGTCGATCAGTAACTGCAGTTCGCTTTCCTGGACCTGGGAAAACATGAAGTCGCGCATGATGCCCACCGAACGGTCCAGCGCCTGCTGTTGGGTCATTTTTTCCTGCATGTACGGTTGCAGAGCTTGGTCGTTGAGGGCTTTGAAGGTTGGGGCCATGACAAAGAAGGTAAGAAACAGGGCCAGCCCGAGCAGGACTTGGTTGGGTGGGGTGTTCTGGGTTCCCATGGCCTGGCGGACGAATCCCAGCACAATGATGATCCGGGTGAAGGCGGTGGTCATCAGGAGAATGGCCGGGGCAACCGTGAGAATGGTGAGCACCAGCAACACCTGCAGCGCGGTCGAGACTTCGGCCGGGGTGTTGGCCTCCTTGATCCCCAGGGAAAGGGTGGGCAGGTTGACCGCCAGGGCCAGTTCCGGCGCCAGCAACAGGAGCAGGCCGAGACCGAGGCAAAGCCACTTCACGGCTGCTCCGCCGGGATGGCTGGGCAATCCGTCGGCTTCCTGACAGGGTTGGCGGACAGATCGGCCAGAAGATGGATGGAGTCGGCGCTGACTCCCAGCAGGAATTCCTGGCCACGGATTTCCACCAGGGCGAGGGACGCTTTTGGCTGTAAAGGCCGCATTTCGATGAGCTTGATGGCCGTGGTGCCGCTTGTGCCGGGCAATAGACGTTTTTTTGACAGGGCATAGAGGGCGAGGATCAGGCCAATCACCACCAACAGGGCCCAGCCGGTTCGGAGCAGGGCCGAGGTGATGTCTGGCGGCTCCGCGGCCCAGGCTGACACCGGCCAGAGGATCAGGAGCAGGACGGGTACCCATGGCATGGCGTTATCCCAGGTTCTCGATCAAGTCCGACTGGCTGACCACTTCGGTCAACTTGATGCCGAACTTGTCGCCCACCTTGACCGCCTCTCCCCGGGCGATCAGGCGGGAGTTGATGTACAGATCCAATGGGTCGCCGGCCTGCTTGTCGAGTTCGACCACATATCCCTCGCCCATTTGCAGCAGATCCCTGATGAGAATCCGCGCCCGGCCGACTTCGACCGAAACTTGCAAGGGTACGCCATACAAGAATTCCAGATCCCTGACCAGGTTCCCTTGATTGGCCGTCTGATGCGTTGGTCCTTCCTTGTTTTCCTGCAGCAGTTCGGCGGTCTCTTCGGGATCAAGCGGGTTGAATTGCTGCGGTTCCGGGGCGTCAGGTACTGCCATGGATGCCTCCTAATCGGTTGCTGTGGCGACCGGTGACATGAAATGCCTTCTTGCCGTTTCGTTTTCCGGCGATGGCGTGAAAGAGCGGCTGGTCGTCGACCAGGATGGTCAGGGGCTGATCGGGGTTGTACTGCAACTCGACGATGTCGCCCGGCTGGAGGTTGAGAATTTTCCTGATGGTCAGGTTGACATGGCCTGCGCGGGCGACCACCAGGCTTTCAGTTTCCAGGACTTCATGGGCGATCTGCTCGGTCCAAGTCGTGCTTTTGGGGGCAATGGCGACCAGGGCCTTGAATTTTTCGTGCAGCGGTTCAAGGATGGGATAAGGGATGATGAACCGCATCTGACCACACAACTCGCCGCCCAGGTGGATGTTGAAGCGGGCCGCCAGCACCTCGGTGTCTGGATCGACGATATTGACCAGGCGAAAATTGTTTTCCACCTTGTTCAACGACACCTGCATATCGAGGACCGGTCGCATGGCATTGGCAAGTTCGTTACCGATGTCGATCATGATGGCTTTCAGCAAAGAGATCTCGATGATGGTCAGGCCACGGTTCAGATCCAGGGCAAAGGGTTCGCTCGATTGAGGCGAACCGAGCATGATCTCCAGCAGGGTGAAGGCCATGAGGGTGTCGAAATGGAACAGGCAGCCGTATCGCAGCGGTGAGATGCTGTAGATGCCCACCGCACCCTGGTTGTTGAGATCGCTCAGACTCTGCTGGAACACGGTGACGGTCATCTCGGCCGGCTCGACGCTGAATTTGCGCAGCATGGCATTGGTCAGGCTGGCGGAGAACCTTTGCGCGAAACTGTCGAGGACGATGTCCAAATTGGGGATGCGCTTGCTGCCGGCACGGCTCTGAACCTGTTCGTAGACCTTGAGCAGGTCGAGGCTCGACACCGGCATGGTTTGGCGCGGCGACCTGGTGGGGCTGTTTTCGATCAGATCCGTCGAGATCTGCCCCGCCTTGACGGCAACCAGCAGTTCGGCGATTTCCCGTTTGGTGAGTATCGGTTCCACGGGGCTCACTGCACTACAAAATCGGTCAGATAGATATTCTCGATCTTCCCGGTTTTCAGAAATGAATTGATACTGCTCTTCAGCTCGGCCTTCACTTGATTCTTCCCTTGGACATCCAGCACTTCCTCGGGGGTTTTGTTGCTGATGATCAGCAAGATGGTATCGCGGATTTGCGGCATGCGTTTGTTGACCTCGTCCACTGCGGAGTCCCTGTCCAATTCGAGCGAGAGCGATGCCTTGACATAATGTTGGACATCTGTACTGATGATATTGACCACGAACTCCTTGATCTCGACAATCGGGCCAATCTTCGTTTCAGGGGTGATCGGTTTGATCAGGCCGGCTGCTTTGCTCTCTTCCGGTTGTTTGTGCTGCATTTTTTCCTGGTACGGTTTGTACAGAAAATAGTAGCCGCCACCGCCACCCAGAAGAAGCAGAACCACCACCACTATGGTGATCAGCTTCTGTTTCCCACCTTTTTTCTGTCCGCTCGTTTGTTCAGTTTTTCTCTCCGCCATACGGTCTTCCTCTTAAAGCTGAGTTGTTCACAGGAAGGTGGGAACGGTCTTGTGGAATGCCTGGACCCCAGGCAAGGGTCGATCGCTGTGCCTGTGAGTACTGTTGCCAAACCGACTGGAGAGGGAGGTCGGAATATCGGCCTCGGCTCGCCAATGCACAACAGGATATGCAAGTAAAATGCCAGGGGGCGAGGAGAGAGGGGAAGGAAGGACGAGAGGAAGGAGAACGGCTTGGTTATACATGGCACGGCTCCATGATCGGATGACCATGGAGCCGTGTGACGGAATATTGACAGATGACTATCGTTTGAGGTTGATCAGTTCGTTCAGCATATCATCCACGGTGGTGATGATTTTGGAGTTGGCCTGAAAGCTGCGTTGGGTGGCGATCATATTGACGAATTCCTGTCCCATGTCGACGTTGGACTGCTCCAGGGCGTTGGTGAACAGTCGGCCCAGCTCCGGCCCAGGCACGCCGACCCTGATGATGCCGACATCGGACGAGGCCGTGAAACGGTTGGCTCCGGCCTGTTGCAAGGCGCCGGGATTTTGGAACTTTGCCAGGACCAACTGGGCGATATTGATCTGACGGCCGTTGGAATAGACGGCCACCACGACGCCATCGTTGTTGATGGCGACGTTGGTCAGTTCGCCTGCGCCATACCCGTTCTGCGCTGTCCCGATGACGGAGGACGCACTGGCATATTGGGTGCAATCGAGGTTCAGGGTAATGGTGGAATCGGCGGCGCCGTTCCCCCAGGCAATCGGCGCGGTGACTGCGGTAAAGGGATCGGGATAGGTGGGCGGCTGCCCGGTGCTGGTGAACTGCATGTCTGGCAATGGAGTGGCGGTGGTGCTGTTGTCGATGCTGTAGGCAGCCTCCCAGACATTGTTGACATCGTCGACCATGCGCCAATAGGCGGTGAGCAGATGGGCCACGCCCAGAGAATCGAAGACCTCGCTCGAGGCCGAATAGGTGTAGCTCTGCCGGACCGTGGGATCGATTGTCGGATAGGTCGCTGTGTCGATGACCTTCGAGTTTGCGTCCAGATTGGTGTTGAAGGTCAGATCCGAGGTGGGGTTGGCCCCAATCAGGCCGATACTGGACACCCGGATGTCCGTGGCATCGTTGGGGAGCAATGCAGTGTTGTCCACGAGATCAAACCCCTTGCCCTGAACCCGCAGACCTTCCGGGCTGATCAGATAGCCATCCTTGTCGAAGTGGAAGGAGCCGGCCCGGCTGTAGTAGGCGGTGTTGTCGCCCGGCACCTTGAGGATGAAAAACCCGTTGCCCTCGATGGCGACATCGGTGCCTGACGTGGTGGATTCGAAGGTGCCCTGGCTGAAAACGGCGTCGATGGTGGAAAGCCCCACCCCGCGGCCTACCTGGGATACCCCCCCGGAACCGTACACGTTGCTCGATAACACGTCGGAAAAAAGGGTGCGCGAACCCTTGAACCCGGTGGTACCGGTATTGGCCAGGTTATTGCCGATGACGCTCATCGCCTGGGAAGTGGTGTTGAGACCACTAACGCCACTATACATTGCACTCTGAATACCCATGACAACCTCCTGCGTGAAGATATGAATAATTGATGATAATGACTTCAATGAAGCGATGTCGGCCAGCCGAATGGAGAGGCTGTCCTGTCGCTCTCCTCAATTATCCCCGCGCCATCCGTTGCCCAGAGATGAAACTGTTTCCCGATAATTGCCATTCCGTTGGTATCGGGATCATTGCCGCCAGCGCAGAGCCGCAGGCAATTACTTGGCATCAACCGGAAGTGTTGCCGGTTGCATTCTGATTTTTGACAAACGCCCCGTACAGGGCGGAAATCTTGTATTCTCCTGACGAGGTGATGATTCTCGCCTCGGGCCCGCTCAGATCAATGCCGGTGACCTGGGCGTGTACCAGGGGCGTGAGCGTGGCGTTGGTGCCGTCCATATTGGTGGCGTTGATGGAGATTGAGTAGGTTCCGGGGGCCATGCTGTTGCCGTTGCTGTCTCTTCCATCCCAGGTCAGAAAATGGTTCCCCTCGGAAAGATCGGTCGCCTTCAGGGTGGCCACGGTTTGGCCGGCCGAGTTTTTGATCGTCACGCTGGCTCCGGCCACCATGCCGTCAATCTTGTAACCGACCTGCGCCGGGCCGTCGCCGAGGGCAAAGGTGTTGCCTTCCACCACCACTTCCTGGCCGATCAAACCCAAGGCATTGTATCGCTCGGAACTGTTGGCCGCGGCTGTCAGTTGACTCATCGAATCGTTGAGATTGAACAGTTGCTCCAGTTGGCTGTACTGGGCCAACTGGGAGGTAAACTCGGTGGGATCGGAGGGATTGAGCGGATCCTGGTGCTTCAACTGAGCTATCAGCAGGGTAAGGAACTGTTCCTGGCCGAGGGCGTTGATCTTTGCGGTCTTGCTCGCTGTGTCTGCGGCTGAAGCGACAGAATTGGTTGCGCTGATGGGCATATATTCCTCCTGACTCAGACAAGGACGCTGAGGATGTTGGTGGCGGAATCGCCGCCAGTGGTTTCATCGAGTTCCTGAGCAAGCTCCGATTGGCCGCTGGCATGACGTGTAGATGGAGATGATTGCTGCCATGCATTGCGTTCCTGGAAACGTTCGCCGCCGGGATGATTGTGCGCGGCGACCGATACTTCCACCTGCTGCAGATGCAGCCCCTGTTGTTCCAGGGCTTCTTGCAGCCGGGGCAGATGACGGTGGATCATTTCCTGGGCCTGGGAAGTCTGGGCCACGATGTGCGCCCTGATAATGTCCTGGGCCACCGTGATTTCCATCCGTAATTCACCCAACTCCTCCGGATGAAGGCGGAGCGCGACCGTGCCGGTTTCCAGCGGCCTGTTGGCCGAAAAATAGGCGAGCATTTGGTCAACGGCCGCAGTGTCGGGTACGGTCGTCCCGGAGGGCAGCAGCATGGCGCCAGAGGCGGGCGGAGCGATCGTGACCGGCTGTTGTCCTGCGCCTTGCTGTTGGTGGGCAAAGAGCAGGGGAGGGGTCTCCTGGCCGACGGATGATTGCGGTTTCTGGGTATCGTCGTCCGCAGCGGATTGCATCGAACCGGTGGCGTACACCGGCTTCTGTTGCTTGGTTTCTTGCAACGTGTTGTCTTCCACCTGAGGATTCTCGTCCGGCTCCGATGCAGTGGGCATGGGGGGAGCCTTGGGCAGGCGGGAACGGATGTAGTTGCCGTTCACGTCAATCGTGCGGGTATCCAAGGGTGTTGCGGCCGATCCCGGACGACTGCTGCTGTCGCTGATTATTTCTTCGGCGACTTGTTCCTGCTGGACGGTAATAGTTTGGCCGTATTTGCTTTGGAAGACCATGGTGTTGCCGGTCTGGATCTGCCCTTCCGTTTGCTGATCGGCTGGGGAGACGACAGTTCCTTGCGGTTGTTGCGTACCCGGTACGGCATGGTGGGCGGCAAAACGTGCCGTGGGTATCGGGGTCGCTGCTGTGCCTGCCTCTTTGCCGAAAGCGGTCTGGAAAGCGGTCTGAACAGAAGCGGCAGGTGCGGTCGGATTGTCTGGCATCTCGGATGCGGCCGGCATTGCCATGGCGGCATCGTCGGCGAGCTGGGGCGGAGATGGCTGCACGATCGTCTGCCGGGCCACCGGCGGGCCACCGGCGGTGGTTCCTGCGGTCAAGTCGGCCAGCAGTCTTGCCACGGCCGATTCGCGCTGCTGGCCGGCGGCTGACGGATTGGTCGGCATGTTGTCTGGTGGGGCTGCGCCGGTCAACGTTGCCGGCGCTGGTTGCGGCATCGCCGCTTCGACCGTTTTATCTGGGTTGGTAGTCGCCACAGGAGCATCGCTGGGCGGTGCCGCGCTGATTTTTTTCGCACCCTGAGATCCATTCTGGGCAGGGCGGTTACGCGGCTGCTTCGGGGCGACATCGGCTGGGGACGATGGAGTGGTGGTCCGCTGGTCGGTCGCGTTTTTCAGGTGGGAAGCGAACAGCCCCTCGTTGCCCGTGTTGGGCGATGTCGCTGACTTGGGAGCGGATGACATCAAGTCGGTGGGAATGATTGCAAGTGCTGGCATGGGCATTATTGAATGTTCGAGGTGGAAAAAACGGTGGTCAGCTTGGCCGCCTTCTCCCTGTCCATACTGTTGAGAATTTTGGCGGCTGATTTGGTTTTCATTTTGCCCAGGATGGAAATCGCCAACTCTTGGTCCACAGCGCTCAACACTGTGGCGGCCTTTTCGGCACTCATCTTCTCGTACATCTTGGCGAGTTCTCCAGCCCGTTTCTGCTCCTCAGCGTGCTTCTGTTCAAGCAGTTTTTCAATCTGAACCCGGAGCTGGTTGAGTTCTTCAATCTTCTTATCGACCTCATCCCCCAATCTCTTTAATTCATTTTTCTTGTTTTCCAACTCCTCGTGCTCACGGGCAATGGGTGTATCCCTGAGCTTAAGTCTCTCTATGATCCGGCGCTCTTCCACGGAGCCGTACTGTTGCTCTTGGGCGGGCTGCAGAGTGGGAGGGACATGTGTTTCCTCGGCAAGTGCCGGCCACAGAATGGAAAAAAGGATGAGTCCGGCAAGAAGAAATAATTTGTTCATGGGCGCTCCAGACGATGTTGAGGGCGGGATGCCTGGCAGGCACTAACCTTGTTTGCGTTCATGGGCAAGCACGGCGACTTCATCAAGCATGGTCAGTTCTTTTTTCTCCAGAAATCTGGCATAGGCCGCATTCTGCTGTTCCTGCAGCTTCTCGATGATCTTTCTCTCCTTGCTCCTTTTCACCAAGAGCTGCCGTTTTTTGGTCACCTGGTCCTGCTGTTCCATGAGTTTGACCCGGCGCGACTCGAGTTCTCGCCGGACCAGATCGATCCGGGATTCAAACAGGCGCAGTCGGTCGACGGTAGTCCCTTCTTCCCAGTCTCGTTGCAGGTCGGCGTACAGATCGGTCAATTCCTTTTCGGTCTGTTGCAGCATTTTCTGAAGTTGCGCCTCCAGTTCCAAGGCATGATACAAGTCTTGTTGCGCCAAGTCTTCAAGCTGCCGGCGGTACTTGAGTACCGCGTGCATGGTAAACGGCTTCACGCTTCGTTGTCCTCGGCCTGGTCGGTTTTCCTGCGATCAAGTCTGGTCATTCGTCTCCGGTCGGCAGCCTGACGGTCGCTGAACAGATCCCCCATGGCGGCGAGTGTTTTCTCCAGGCTGGAGGACTCGTCATATTCTTGGGTCAGGAAGGTATTGATGGCATCGATGCGCGCAATGGCGTAATCGATTTTTTTGTTGCTGCCCGCGGCATAAGCGCCGATGTTGATCAGATCCTCTGACTCCCGGTACACGGCAAGGACACTGCGGGTCTTCCCCGCCAGTTCGCGATGCCGCTGACTGGTGATGTCGCGCATGACCCGGCTGGTGGAGAGCATGACATCGATGGCGGGATAGTGGTTCTTGGCGGCAATGGCGCGGGAGAGGACAATATGGCCATCCAGGATCGACCGGGCCGAATCGGCGACCGGTTCAGTCAGGTCATCGCCGTCGACCAATACCGTGTACAGACCAGTGATCGAGCCCTGATTCTGGAAATTACCAGCCCGTTCCAGCAGTTTGGGCATGGTGGCGAACACGCTTGGGGTATAGCCTTTGGTGGTCGGCGGTTCGCCGATGGACAGGCCGATTTCGCGCATGGCCATGGCAAACCGGGTGAGCGAATCCATCATCAGGAGCACATCCTTGCCCTGCTGACAGAAATATTCGGCGATGGCGGTGGCCACAAAGGCGCCGCGCATCCTGAGCAGCGGCGATTGATCCGAGGTGACGGCGACGATCACCGAACGGGCCAACCCTTCCGGTCCCAGGTCGCGTTCGATGAACTCCTTGACTTCGCGGCCGCGTTCGCCGATCAGGGCAATGACATTAACATCCGCCTTGGCGAATTTGGCCATCATCCCCAACAGCACGCTTTTGCCCACCCCGGAACCGGCCATGATACCCATGCGTTGGCCAATGCCGCAGGTGAGCAGACCGTTGATGGCCCGGATGCCGAGGTCAAGCGGCTGAGCGATGGCGGCACGTTGCATCGGATCAGGCGGGAGGGAGTACAGCGGTCTTTCGTGCGGCAGATGCAGGGAAATTCCCTGATCAAGGGGATGGCCCATGCCGTCGAGGACCCGGCCCAGCAGGGCATCGCCGACTCCGATGCCCGCCTGTTCTTTCCTGACCCGAATACGGCTGCCCGGGCCTAAGCCGCGCAACTCGCCCAACGGCATCAACAGCGCCCGGTTATTGCTGTATCCGACGATCTCGGCTGAAACTTCCGGGCCTCCCTCAAGCGGAGCGATCTCACACAGGGCGCCGATGGAGGAACGTGGGCAGGAGCCTTCCACCACCAGGCCGACGATGCGATGCACCTTGCCGTAGGTTTGGATGGGAGAAAACGATCTGAGGCGGGCGGCGAGGGAAGTCATCGGGTTTCAAGGCGCCGGAGGCGGAAAAGTTTGGAGAAACGGTGCCGATGCCGGGAACTGTCTCGTTCATGCCTCGGAGGGAGTTTCCGCGATCGGCGGTCCGAAGGCAGTCTCGGTTTCCTTGTCGGGAGGAGAGACGAAAAGAGGCTGCTCAGCGAGAAATTCCTTCATGCTTTCCAGTTGCAGCTCGATGGAGGCATCCACGATGCCAGCCGACGACTCCAGCAGACATCCGCCCCGGGTCATGCTTGCGTCGGTCTTGAAGACGAGATGCGAGAGACCGCGAATGGAGGCGATCAGTTCAGGAGCCTTGGCTTCGGCAACGGCGAGATCGTCGGGATGCAGGGTTACATAGTATTCCTCGCTCTCGATGGCTTGGTCCAGGGCCGCTTCCAGAGTGGCGGCGATGACGGTGCGCGGCGTGGTCAGCTCATGACGCACAATTTTTTCACTGAGCAGGGCAATCAGGTTGATCATCTCGGCCCGGTGGCGCGCAAACATGGTTTTGTATTGAGTGTCAAATTTTCGGCATCCTTCGGCAAAGGCCATGACAGCTTGGTTCAGTTCCGTCTTGAATTGGGCCGCCAGGTCGGCCCTCCCGCAGTCATAGGCTTCCTGCCGGATCGCTTCAAGATCAATGACAGACGCCGGTTCTGGCTCAGAGACCGGCTCTGGCGCCGGTTCGGGTACGGCCTCGACCTTTGGCGGATGCTCTGGTTCGGGGACACTCTGGATGGCTGGTTTCTCGGGAACGGCTGTCTCGACAGCGGGTGGCGCCTCGTCCCGGGGAAGCGCAATGCTGCGGCAGACAAGGGAGGTGGGGACGAACAGGGGATCCTGCTTGAAGACCTTAGACGAATTCATCGCCGCCACCTTTGTCGCCCAGCACCAGCTTGCCCTCTTCCTCGAGTTTCATGGCGATCTTGACAATGGTCTGCTGCATGGTCTCGACCTCGGAGAGCCGAACCGGTCCCATGGCTTCGAGATCGTCCTTGATCATATCTGCGGCCCGGGAGGACATGTTGGCAAAGAGTTTGGCCTTGATCTCGTCGGAGGCGGTTTTCAGGGCCAAGGTCAGGGAGTCGTTGTTGATCTCGCGCAGGATCATCTGGATCGAGCGGCCATCCAAGGAACACAAATCCTCGAAGGTGAACATCATCTTGCGGATGTCCTCGACCATCCCCGGGTCAACCTGTTCAAGGTTCGCCAGGATTTCCGCATCAAGGTTGTCGGTCATGCTGTCGAGGATATCGACCACTTTCTTCAATCCACCGACCTGCCGCTGTTTCTGGGGGTCGACCACAATGCCGATCTCTTTGCTCAAGGCCTCTTCGATCCGGTCGATGACTGCCGGGGAGACCTTGTCCAAGGTGGCGATGCGGTACATGACATCGGCTCGCTTTTCCTCGGGAAGGTTGGCGATGATCGCGCTGGCGTGATCGACGACCTGGGTGGAGAGGACCAAAGCCAAGGTCTGGGGGTGTTCGCGTTCGAGCAGCTCGGCCACCATGGCGGGATGCATCTTTGCTATGGTTTCCAACGGACGGTTCTCGGTGCCGGTGATAAACTGACGCATCAGATTGATCTCCCGGTCTTTGCCGCCGGAGCCCGCGATCAGTTTCTTGGCGAATTCCTGCCCCTTGACCACCAGGCCGGACTGACCCTCGGCGGACATCTCGAAATCCTCCAGCACCCGCCTCTTGACCTCGTCGGAAATATGCTCGATATCCGCCATGCATCGGGTGACTTTGAAGATTTCTTCGTCAGTCAATTCCCGCATCACTTTGGTCGCTGTCTCCTCACCGAGACAAATAAGCAGGATCGCTGCCTTTTTCAGTCCTGTCAGTTTATCTGCCGCTGTCATGCATCCTGCTGTTCATGTAAAAGACAAAAAATAAACGATCGGGAAAACACGGTGTACGCATGATGTCTAGCTCTGCTCATGGATCCATCCTTTGAGCACGTGGGCACTGAACACCGGATCGTTTTCCACACCCTTTCTGATCCTTTCCATCGTATCGATGGCCGGTGATTCCATCGCGGTCTTGTAGGCCGCTCCACCGATCAGGACGTCCGCCGTTCCAGGGGTGGAACCTTCAGCCCAGCCCTGGGTCTGTTCGGCGCTCATCTGTTCCACGGTCTTGTAATGATGGGTGATGTCGCGGTTTAAGGTTTTCATCAACGGACGGATCAAGACGAAGTAGAGCAGCAGGGCGCCCAGGGCAAAGAGGCCGTAACGGATGAGCGGCATGTATGGGTACAATTGGCTGCCCGCCCCATCACCGCTGTCGGCGTCCTCTGCGGCGCCGAGGAACGGCATGGAGGTGACCTCGATCTTGTCGCCGCGAGCGGGATTCAAGCCCAGCGCCGAGGCTATCATGGTTTCCAGGGCCTTGAGTTCGGCCTGAGAGCGGGGTTCGGTCTTGGCAGCCTCCCCGTCTTTGGCCGGGACGGCCTTGTCGGCCACCAGCACCGAAACCGAGAGCTTGCTCACCGTGCCGACCGGATTGATCGTTTTCGAGACCACCTTGCTGATTTCGTAGTTGGTGGTCCGCTGCGACCGGCTGGTAGGCGGTGTGGTGCTGGTGCTCTGCGCCGCGTTGCCCTCCAGGTTCGATTGGACGCCGGGAATGCCGCCGACGATATCCGAGCCTGATTTGTCCTCGTTGACCTGCTCGCTGCGGATGACCGGTTCTTCGGGATCGAATGTTTCCTCGGTTTTTTCGGTCTTGGCGAAATTAAGCGTGGCGCTGACCCGCACCATGGCGTTCTTGGCGCCGAGAGACTTGTCGAGCAAAGCCTGGGCCCGGTCTTCAAGCCGCTGCTCCACCTGCATCTGGAATTCCAGCATATCGGGGGAGAGGCTGCCGGCCATCCCTTTCTCGGCCAGCCGCGAGAGCACGTTGCCATTCTGGTCGATGACCGTGACGTGCTGAGGAGCCAGGCCTTCGATGGAACTGGACACCAAATGCACGATGCCCTCGATCTGGGGCTCGCTCAGGCGTTTGCCCGGAGCGAGTTTGATGATGACCGATGCCGTGGCGGGTTGCTGCTGTTCCTTGAACAACCGTTTTTCCGGCAAGGCAAGATGGACGCGCGCCGTTTCCACCGGGCCGAGTGAGGCGATGGTGCGGGATAATTCTCCCTGTAATGCCCTGGAATAGTTGACTTTTTGTACGAAGTCGGTGAGGGCGAACGACTGTTTGTCAAAAATTTCAAAACCAACACCGCCTCCCTGGGGCAAGCCGAGCGAGGCCAGGGTCAGGCGGGTTTCATGGACGTCTTTGATCGGGATGAGAACATTGTGGCCGCTGTTCTCCAGTTGGTAGGGGATGTTCTGGCTTTTGAGCCAGTTGATCACGGCCGATGCGTCGGCGTCGGCGAGATTGCCGTACAACAGCTGATAATCCGTGGTGCGCGACTGGACGATGATCAGGGCGAACAGGCCCAAAGTCAGGGCGGCCACGGCCGCCAGGGCTATTTTACGGGGCAGAGGCCAGGCAACTATGGTCGCCGCCAGCGCCTGCCAGCCGCTTTTCAGTCTTGAGATGGAAGTGGCATCTGTTGGTTGTTCAGCCATGGCGATGCTTCCCTGCGTTGGTTGTTTTCCGGGTATGAGCGATTTTCATGACGCCACGGGCGGATCACACCTGCATCCGCATGATTTCCTGATAGGCATCAAGAGCCTTGTTCCGAACCTGAACGGCGAAACGAAGGGAGATGTCCGCTTTTTCCATGGTGATCATGGCGGCATGCAGATTTTTTTCCCCGCCGCTGTGCAACTGTTGTATGGCCATGTCGGCATCGTGCTGTTGCTGATTGGTGTCCGCGATCATGGTTTTGAGGATGTCGCCGAAGGCGGTTTCCGCTTGGCGGCTCGGAGAGGCCGCAGGCGCGGCCGGGGTGGCCAGGAGGCCGATGCCTTGAATCGCTTCCATTGTTACCTCCCGATGGTGAGGGCTTGCATGGCCATGCGTTTGGCCGATTTGATCGTGGTGGTATTGGCTTCATAGGAACGGGTGGCGGACATCATGTCCACTATTTCCTTGAAAACACTGACGTTGGGCATTGCCACATACCCATCCGGTCTGGCATCCGGGTGCGAGGGATCGTAGACGAGTTGGGGCGGACTGGTGTCTTCGACAATCCTGGCGACCTTGACGCCTTCGGAATGTTGCTGCTCCTGCAGAGAGGCGGCGAGCTGCCGCTGAAAGGGAAGCGGCTGGGTCTGGAACACCACGGATTTTTTTTTGTAGGGGCCGCCCTCGGGTGTCGAGGTGGTTTCGGTATTGGCCAAATTGGAGCTGATGGTGTTCAGCCGGGTTGTTTGCGCCTGCAATCCCGAGGCGGCGATGTCAAAGGTGGTGAAAATATCCATGTCGGACTCCTGTTTTGATGGGGGGCGTCAATATACTTTAAGCAAATTATGCGCCACCATTGATGACATATTTGAGCGTCGATAATTTTTGGTTGAGCATGGTGATCGCCGTCTCATACAGAATCTCGTTTTCCGAGAGTTTGATCATCTCCTGATCGACCTTGACCGTGTTCCGGTCTCCGAATCCGACGGGGTCTTTGGCAACGGCGAGAGTGCCGTTGACCTGCTCGAAATCGGTGGGGGCCAAAGGGATGTGTTGAGGCTGGGTTGCCACCGGCCGCAGACCGCTGTCAGTCATGGCGCTGCGCAGTTGTTCCTCGAAATGCAAGGATCTTGCCGCGTATCCCGGTGTTTCGGCGTTCGCGATGTTGGAGCCGATGACTTCCTGGTTTTTGGAGCGGAGATCAAGCACCTTCTGCAAGAGTCGCATGGTGGTGTCGAATTGTTGAATGCTCGACATGGAATTCCTCCGTTTTGGTGATGCGGGATGCCGGTTGCCGTCGACCGGCGTCACTGTTTATCGAGTTCGAGGATGGCTGCTTCTTCGCGGGCCATTTTGGTCCAGAGCGGGTCTGTGCCTTTTTCGGCCAACTCTTTAAACAACTTAAGCGCTTCTGGTTTGTTGCCTGCTCTCCAGGCGATCTGAGCCAGGCGGAAGCGGGACTGTTCGTTGCCGTTGCGTTCGATGAGTTGCTGGAACAGGGGAAGGGCTTGCTCATTCTGTCCAGCCTGGAAGTATGATTCGGCCAGGGAAGACAGCATTGCCTGCCGGTCCACCATTCCCCGGATATCCGGCTGCGTCAGGGTGTCAATCACCTTTTGCCAGGCTTGCTGTTCAAAGTAGATCCGGCCCTTCAGCAATTCCAACTCCGGAATGTGCGGGTTTGCCTGGTCGACCATCAGGGCGAGGGCCTTGTCCGTTTGGCCGCTGTCATAGAGAGCCAGGACCTTGGAGGTAAAGACTGCCGGGCGATCGGTACCCTGCGGATAACGGGCCAGATAGCGGTCGGCGTATTCTTCGATCTGCACGTAACGGCCGGCGGCGAATTGTGATTGAATCAGAGGCAGATAGATTTTCTCTTGGCCGGCTTCATCAGCGATATCGAACAGATACTGGTAGATCTCTGTGGCTTGTTTGCTCAATCCCAGTTTATCGCAGGCAAGGGCCAGGTCGTACAGCGGCCCGGTATCGAGCCACCCGTTGGCAAAAAGATGCCTGTTCTGCTCGGCCAGCACCAGGGCCTTGATGTCCTCTCCGTTTTTGACCATCGATTTGATCGCGCCGGGGAGCTGTTGAATGAGCAGGGCCATGGTCTCAGTGCGGAGCTTCCCCGACTGAAATTCCTGCAACAGCCGCATGCTCTGGTTGACGCTGGCGGCGCTGTCGCCTGCCAGGGCCTGCACCAGGGCCAGCTTGAATCCGCATTCCTCGCGCACAGCAATGGAATCAGCCCGGATCGCGCAGCGGCCATATATCGCCTCTGCGTCGTTGGCAGGTATTTTGTTGGCAACGAAATCCACGTCCGTCTGTTTGATCTGGGATCTCAATCCGCCTTCGGTGCCGGGAAAAGCGTTATAGATCTGCTGCAGGTCGATCCGGGCCTTTTTGGCTGTGGCCGGGACATGCAACTGAGCCATGGCCAGCCGGAACAGGGCGAGATCCTGCCGAGGGCGGTTGACGAGCAGGTCGGCGAGTTGTTGATAGCGGCGGGCCGCATTGGCATATTGCTGGGCGGCATACAGCTCGTCGGCGAAACGGGCAAGCGACATGGGGTCGGCCTCGATGAGCGGCGATTGACTGGCCAGATTCTCGTATGCGGCCAAAGCCTCGGCCTGCTGATGCGCCGTCGAAAGGAGGTCGGCTTGCCGCATTTGCCTGATGGATGCGAGTGAGGGATCGTTGGTCACGGATGGATCGTCGAGCAGTCTTTTCGCATCTTCGATCCGGTTGGCCAGGATAGCCAATTCGGCCAGCAGCAGATGGTACGAGCCGCTCAGGGAAGAAGCGCCGTTTTTGTCCAGCCAGCTGCGCAATTCATAATAGGCGTCGATGGGATTGCCATGGTTGGCTTCCTGATAGATTTGCAACATGGCGGCCATCTCGGCCATAGGGGTGTCGGGGTACTGGAGCATGATCCGTTGCAACAGCAAGGCGGGTTCCTCGTACTCCCCAGCTTTGATCATGGCCTCGGCATAGCTCAGAGCGAGCCGTTCCTTGATCTGTTCTACAGGTTGCCGGCGCACTTGTTCGCGCAGCAGTAGACAGACCTGGAACCAGTTGTTTTTCCGGGCTTGCGTCAGTATTTCTTCGGGCAACCAGTCGGTCACGGCCATTGATGGCGGCAAGACGGCCGCCAGGGGAAAGGGCGGCAGATGGAGTTTGGGCGGGGGAGACAGTTTCAGCGGCGGCTCGTACGTGATGAAAAACGAACGCCAATCTTTGGCGAACACCGAAGTGTCGACCGGATTGGGCGGGGCTTGGTCACTGCTCCCATGGGGCGCGTTGGTTTTTTGCGGCGAAGCGGAAAGTTCGGGTCGGATGACGGACTGCTGATCGCCGAGCAGAATATCTAGAACAATTTTGTCCCCGGTGGTTTCGTTGGTCACTTTTTGTGGGGGATACCGGAAGTAAAAAGAGAGCGACATGCCGTTTTTTTCGACTTTGCTGACCACCTTGATCATTCTGTCGTCGATGGCTGGCTGGGACAGCGCGGGGCTCGGAACAGCATCCTGGAGGACCAGGTTGATCCGCCGGCCGTTGGTCGTGACATTGAATTCTGGCAGGCGATCGAATTCGAGCGTCAGTTGCAGGTGGATAGAGTCATCGTTCCGGGTGATCGTTTTGAGAATCGCTTCGGCCCGGACTTCGGCATCGAAAAACGGATTGACAGCGAACAGCAAAAGGATGATGAACAAAATATGGCGCATGATATGGTCACTCGGCAAGACACGCCCTCCTGCTCCATGCCGGCGGGGATGTCCGGTTTGTTCTAAGCAATAAGTATTCCATGCATCCCGAAAGAGCAAGGATGGCAGTGGGCGGGCCTTGCTGTTGGGAATGGGGTGGATGAATCCGCAGCGCAACGATGCGATTGGGCAGGGGAGTCATTTTTTTGGCAGAAGGAGATCGTGCCGCTGACGGGATACAACAGGATATATGACGAAACGGGATATATGGCAATAAGCGACTGTCGGCCAGCGGGCCGGCATGGTTGGGAGAGAGAAGCGATGGCTACGGAAGAGAGACAACGACTGATCGAGTCCTTTATCGATACATCCCTGAAGATGCTCCATTGGTTGCATCCCTTTGTCCATGCCCTGGTCGCACAGCCGGATCGCGAGGATATCCTGCCCGATATCACCGACTCTGGATTCCGGCTGTTTCATTTCGTCGAGGGAACCGGCGCAGTTTTGGGGTTCAATCATTTGGTGGCACCGGTGGCGGCCATGGAATATCTTCTCGATCGGATACGATCGGGTATTCTGCCGCTGACCCTGCCCCGCATCGCCCTGTTGGCCGAGGTCTGCAACTATCTTGAACGTGGATTGGTGCTGGTACGGGAGGAACAGTCCGACAAAAGCTTGGCGGATGCCGCCTCCGGGCTGGCCGCGGTTATTCGGCAAGACGTGTTTCAGGAGCAGGGCGCTTTCTTGGACGACGGGTCGGATTCCGGGATTCCCGAAGACGCACGGGAGGTTTTTTTCTGGGAAACGGCGAAATTGATAGATGTGGCGGAGCAGGAGTGCACCCTGTGGGATTGCATTTTGCTTGATTCGGACCGGGTGGCGGGGCTGTCCCGGGTGCTGAACCGGTTGAAGCAGTGTTTCGCCCTGTACGATTTTCACGATCCAGAGCGGATATGCCTGGCCATGTCCTCGACCATCAATCGGTTCGTGCAAGGCGAGCATTTTCAGCATCTATATCCGGAACAGGTATTTTTGCGCTGCATCGACGCGCTCCGGGCGGCGCTTGTCGCCTTTCCATCAAATAACAATTTGGTGATGCCTGATGTCGAGCAGCACTTGGCGGATTTACAGGGGTTGATGCGCCGGCCCATCGGCGCCTTGCTGGTCGAGGCGGGGCTGGTAGATGTGACCGAGGTTGATCGAGCCCTGGCGATACAGCGTTCCGTTCCGGACGGGCGCTTGCGCTTTTTGGGCGAGGTGCTGGTTGACATGGGGAAGGTGACGCCCGAGCAGGTCGAGGGCGCGCTTCGCGAACAGCACGACCAACGGACGCTGATCTCCAAAGTGGTTCGTGACCCCAGGGGACTGACGGTGCCGGAAGCTCCGTTGGCTGTGGCCGTCGATGGCCGCAGGCTCGAACGGATGTATGTGTTGCTCGAACGGCTGCTGGCTTTGCAGCCTCAGGGCGAATATCTGACGCACCTGAACGAACTGTGGGAGGTCGTGCTCACCTGCCGTCTCGACATGCTCGCCTCTTTGGCCAGCCGGTTGCACAGGGTGGTGCACGATCTCGCTGTCGAAAGCGGCAAGCGGGTCTATTTCACGATTGATGGGATCGGGATACTCCAGGAAACAGACGAAGCGGCTGTTCTGGTCGACTCCCTGTGTTATCTGCTGCGCAACAGTGTCGAACATGGACTAGAAACCGTCGAGGACAGAACGCATTCAGGGAAAAGGAGAACCGGCAGGTTGCATCTTCTGGCCCTGCGTCAGGACAAGGAGATATGGATCAGTGTCGAGGATGACGGCCGGGGGTTTGATGACGAGCGGGTGAAAAACCTTCTTGCCGGGCGTGGACTGATGACCGCCGATGGCTTTGGCAGGTTGACCAACCGGGAGCGTATTGCCCTCCTGTTCAAGGAGCCGCCTCATCCACCGGTGCAAGGTGACGGCCAGGGGCAGGGATTGGTCGCCGTGCAGAAAATTTTGCAGGATATCGGCGGCACGATGCATGTGACCACCCGTTCGGGCAAGGGAACTTGTGTGACTCTGCGGGTTCCGCGGGGCGGTCTTGAGGCGCCGCAGAGAAAATGATGGGTTAACTCTTTGCATCCAGACGCCGAAATAGAATCAAGGGAAAATGGTGCACGGCTTGCAAGGATGATTGCCGTGAAGATCAGGCCGGCGGCGCCAACGGTGGCCGCCTTTTGCTGGGCAATGAGTCCGGGATCTGTATAGATTTTGGGTAACTGATATATTTCGTTTGTTTCCGCGATGGATACCAGAGAACACTTTGACACCATATTGCTCGCCTGCTGTGATCGGATGCAGGAGGAGATCGCAGCCCTGCTCGGCAAGCCGTTCACCTTGGGAGAGCCGGAATTCCGTCACACGGGCAAGAAGGAACTGTTTGCCGGGCTTGCAAAGAAGGAAATTCTGATCCATGCCGGCCTGGAAGGAGAGGTGGAGGGGAGCGGATGTGTGCTGGTGGGCATCGATGATGCCATCCGCCTCGGCGGCACGCTCATCATGCTGCCTGAACCGGAACTGGAACGCATTCTTTTCGCCCAGGACTACCTTGAGGAGCTGCAGGACGCGAACAAAGAAATCGCCAAGGTGATCTGCGGTGCCTCTGCAGCGGTTTTGGCAGAGCAATTTCCCCAGAAACTGCGGCTGGTCAGCGGAGAACAGGAAATCGTTGTGCCCGCCGAGGTGGAGATCGGCTCAGATCAACCGATCCCTGATATCCCATATTATTTGATGACCGCATCCATACAACTCAACGGCCGCGGATTGGGACCGTTGCGCTTGGTGTTGCCCGCGATTCCCTTGCTGGGGCTTGAGCATTCCGGCAGCCCGGACTCCGCCTTGGCAGCCGTTGCGGTGCAGCCGGCCGGATTGAGTCGTGATGACGTATCAGCGGACGCGACAGGCATGACTCCGGCATCCCCGGCGGTGTTGCCAGGGGAAAGCGATGTGTTTCAGCGGTCGCCCGATGGGCAAGGCCCCTCAGCCCTTGCTTCCAGGGAACGGGCCACGCGCAGGCAGGAGGTGGTCCGGCGGAAGGCTCTGGTTGATCACCTGCTGCAAAGCGGCATGGCCAAAATGGGTGAAGAGTTGCGGGTCCTGTTTACCGGCGTCCTTAAAGTTGTGTTTGAGGGCAACAGGGCGGTCACCAGGGAAGCGTTCCTCGATCAGATCGGCGAAAGACAGATGATGACCCGGATGGCAATCAAGGGGGACAGCCAGGGCGAGGCATATCTGTTGGTCGAAGACAAAACAGCGATCTATCTGGGAGGCACGCTGATCATGCGGCCGGAGGTCGACCTGGAGGAAATGATCCGGAATGGCGCGATGGACGACGACATCCATGACGCCTACGGGGAGGTGGCCGATATCGTTTCCGCTGTCTACTCGACGCTCTTCGAAGAACAGCAGCATGGGGCATTCGGGCTGGTCAAGAAATCGACAGAGTTGATTGTTCCGGCCAGGATCAATCTGGATGCGAACAATATTTTCCCTGATCATACTTATTATCTCGCCGCCGGCCAGATCCGATACGACGGCCGCGACCTGGGGCGGTTGCAGTTCTTGATTCCTGCGGGTCTGTTTACCCTGGAAGATTTGCCGCTCCTGGACGGGACGCCGGGCGACGGGGTCGAGGATGAGGATGAGGGGCAGGTCGCCGCGCCTGCCGGTGAACTGGCCCCTGCCGCTGGCGCGGGTGGCGCAGAACAAGCCGACCTGGCCGCCGCGTCCGCCGGTGAACCGGCCTCTGCCGCTCCCGGCCGCTTACGAGAACAACCGGAGAGGAATCCCGATATCCTGCTGTTTACCGACGACGACGGCGAGGCGGACCGCATCGCCGAACTGCTTGAGACAATGGGATATTTCTGCCGCGTCCTCCATTTCAAGGAACCGGTTCACAGCGTCATGCATCCGAACATACGGATCGTCTTTCTGGTCATGCGGGAGGCCAGCGAGTTGGGATTCGGGGTGGCGATTAAAATCAGCAGTGCGGGTTTGTCGGTCCCCTTGGTGGTCGCCAGCCCGGCCTGGACCAGAACCCTGGTGCTCAAGGCTGTGCGCTACGGCGCCTGCGATATCCTGATCACCCCGGCTTCGCCCGAGGACATCCGGGAGAAGATCGCGGCGGTGAACATGGTGGGAAATACCGTCTGATCAGCCCTGCTCTCCTTCTTCGTCTTCCATACAGCTGGCGAGCAGTTCTTTTTTTTTGATTTTTTCCAGCAAGGTGGTTCGCTTCAGGTTCAGGAGGCGGGCAGCCTCCTTTTTGTTGCCCTGGGTCAGCTTCAGAGCCTGAACGATTAACTGGGTTTCGAAATCGTTCACCAGCGCATTGAAATCAATGCCGTGTTCTGGCCATGTTTCGTCGGCGACAGGAGGAGGAGCGGGTGAAAACAGGAGGAGCTGCTCGGGCCGACTGACGTCACTCAGCCGCTGGTACGATGTTTCTTCTCCGCTCGCCATGCCAAGAGAGGTGCCGTTGCGGTATTTTTCCGGCAGATCGTGATATCGCACCATCGTGCCGCCATGCAGGATGGTCATGTGTTGCACCAGATTTTCCAGCTCCCGGACATTGCCCCGCCAGGGGAAGGTGGTGAGCGCTTGTATAGCGGCCTGGTTAAATCCCAATAATCCATTTTTTCTTGTCTTGCCAAGGAGTTGGACGAAATACTCGATGAGTATGGGAATATCGTCCACCCGCTCCCGCAGGGGCGGGATAGACAGGGGAATCACGTTGAGCCGGTAATACAAATCTTCGCGGAACTTGCCTTCGGTCACCATCTGTTCCAGATTGCAGTGGGTGGCGGCAATGACCCGGACATTCACCGGAATCGGCTTCAGGCCGCCGACCGGCTCGAATTCCCGTTCCTGAAGCACGCGCAGCAGCTTTGCCTGGAGCACAGGCTTCATGTCGCCAATCTCGTCAAGAAAGAGAGAACCGCCGTTGGCGTATTCGATCCGGCCGATCTTCGGACCCGTGGCCCCGGTAAATGCTCCTTTGGTATGGCCGAACAGTTCGCTTTCCAGGAGATCGTCCGGGATTGCGGCGCAGTTGACTGGAACGAAATGGTGCTCGCGCCTAGGGCTGTGCGCATGAATCGCCTTTGCCACCAGTTCCTTGCCGGTTCCTGATTCCCCCTGGATGAGCACGGTGCCCCCGTCGTCCTCGGCAAGTTTGCCGATCAGTCTGAACAGCCGGTGCATGACAGGGCTTCGGCCTATGATTCCGTAAAATTCGTCAGAGGGCATGGCGTTCGTCCGGGAGCTGGTCTGCAAGTTGACTGGTGGTCAGGCGCATGTTGAGGCTCAGCAGGCGCATGATGATTTTCAGGAAAGCGACTCCCAGGACTGGATACTCCTCGGTGAGCACTTCGAATTTTTTTTTGGTCAAGATTATGACAATTGAAGGCTGGCGCGCCACCACGGTGGCGGAACGCGGCGACTGGTCGATAAGCGACATTTCGCCAATGGTATTGCCCTTGCCGAGGCGGGCAATGACCCGATGATCACCATCCTTGGTGGATGTTTTCAAGACATCGAGCAGTCCACGGACGACAAAGCACATGAAGTCTCCCTGGTCACCCTCGGCAAAGAGGTGTTCGCCTCGCCTGATCTCGGCAAAATGCATGTGGCGTGTCAGGGTGTCGAGGTCATCGGATCGGAAGGCATCGAACAGGGGAAGAGTGAGCATGATCTCCCTTGTTTTTTTTTCGCTTTCCGAAAGACTCTGTTCAGGCACAACTTTTTTTTTCATGCCAATGGAAGGGAGTGATGGACGTTGGAAAGTACAATTTTTTGTGCTGCCCGGTACAAATTTTTATAATAGTACCTAAGACTGCTAAAGAACACAAGGGACATTCGTGAAAAGTGTCATTATATTGACCATGCACGTACGCCACGAGTTGTAAGTTGGGATAGGTAAGGACAGAAGGCGACGACATGAAGCGGAGATATATGGTGCTGCTCTGTTGCGGCTTGATGATGTATGCCGTGCAGAGCGCAATGGCGACAGAGGTTTGGGAAGGCGTTGTCACCCGGGTGATCGACGGCGATTCACTCCGAATCAAGCGGGGGGATCAGTTGGTGACTATCCGGCTGTACGGTATCGATAGCCCCGAGTATGGCCAAGCCTGCTGGCGAGAAGCCAGGGATGGCGCCAAGGCGCTCGTGCTTGACAAAAAAGTCAGGGTGGAACCGGTGGCGACGGATCAATATGGCCGGACTGTGGCTGTGGTCGGTTTTCGGGGTCAACTGATCAACGCGGAAATGGTCGGGCGCGGTCTCGCTTGGGTCTATCGTCATTACTGTACGACCCAGCCGTTGTGCGGCAGGCTTGATGCGCTGGAGGAAAAGGCCAGGTCCAATCGTCTGGGGATTTGGCGGGAGCAGCGGCCGGTTCCTCCCTGGGTGTGGCGGCATGGCAAATAAATGGAACCACATCTAATCTGACCGGCGCCAGACAAGACGCATCCGCTCACGATTTTTTCCACCTGGAAAACGATGGGTTGCTGCGTTTTGGGGAAGAGTGTTGGCGGCTGTACCGCTCGCCTGCCCACGACGCTGCAGGCGGGGGGGCGCGCGATCAAAGCGTGGTGGATCTGATTTATGGTGCCAGGCATCCGGACAGGGCTCTTGCCGACAATCTGGAGCAATTCGCCAGGCAAACCGGTGTGGTTGCGAGTAATCGTCGCGACGGGCACCGGTTTATCCGCGCCATGCAATATGGCTTTTCACAGGCGACAAGATCGCTCTCTTCCCCCCTATCTCCCCAGCTTGTGGGAATTTTTTGGTAAAATTATTTCAGTCTGGACGGAAAAGCAATCAGCCAGGCATCAGCACATGCAAACCTGGTTTTTGCCGTTACGCTTTGCCTCATACATGGCTATATCCACCCGCTGGATATAGCTATCCGGCGCTTCCCCCGCCCGGTAGAGGCCGCATCCCATGCTCGCGGTAAATTGCGGCACACCATCCGCCACATGGCCTTCTATGGTTTCCCGGAGCTTCTCGGCAATGACCAAGGCCTTCCACAGCTCGCAGGCTGGCAGGAGAATGATAAACTCTTCCCCACCGTAACGCGCCACGATATCGTCCCGACGCAGATTGGCGCGCAGTATCCGGCCAAGGGTCCGCAACACTTGATCTCCCGTGATATGGCCCAAGGTGTCGTTGATGACCTTGAAGTCGTCAATATCAAGCATGATGGCGGAAAGCGGATGGCCTGCGGATTTGCTCTTGCGGATTTGCACCGGTAACGACTCCATGAAGGTGGCTCGATTCAGCACCTTGGTCAGGCCGTCAAGCTGGGATTTTTCCTTGTAGAGCTCCAGGCTGCGGGTCAAGACACGGTTTTCCAGTAGTTGAGCGCGGGCCTTGCCCAAAATCGCCGACCTCTCATTGAAGTCATCCTGGAGCAGCCGGATGATGATGACCTGTTCGCAGCCAAAAGTCTGCGCTATGGCGATGAGAGCGGACTCATCCCCGGTTTTGCCTTCTTCCTGCCAGATACCCGAGGAAAAGACGTCTGTTGCCTGATTGATGAAAAAGTGTTCCACTTCCTCAAAAAAGATCTCCAGCATGTTGGAGTGGTGCCACGGTTCCACACAGGGCCCATCTTCGGAAGGAGGGAACAGGTTGTCGTAAAAGCAGGGGGCCTGCCCGAAAAATTCATATTTTTTAACGCCTACACGCCTGAGCAGGGCAATATCGAGCGCGTGCAGAACCTGTAGGGCGAGATGTTCCTTGGTCTTCAAACGTTTCTCCCAACCTTCAGCATTGCTTTGGCCAGGGACTGGAAGGCCTCTTCCACCGACTGGCCTGTCTTGGCGCTAGTACGGAAAACGGTGATCCCTTCGGCTGCGGTCTGCTGAAGCATATCCTCAGAGATTTCCCATTGATCCGCCAGGTCATCCTTGTTGATCAAAAGGGCGTTGGGGATCGTGCCCATCTTGCCTAAGACCAGGGCGCGCAGTTCCAACGCCGTGTCCAGGGTTTCCGCCCGCGTTCCGTCAGCGACAACAAAAAATCCCATAGCCCCGCGAAGATAATTTATATTGACATCTGTAAAAATGTCCCGGCCTTCCATATCCCATAGAATCATGCTCACTTCCTGGTCGGCAACAGTGATTATTTTTTTGCTGATCTTTACCCCAATTGTGGAAAGGTATTTGTCGGAAAAAACAGAATGTACATACCGTTCTACCAGGGATGTTTTGCCCACGGAAAAGGCGCCGAGCATACATATTTTTTTGTTGATCATGACTCTACGAAAAATTCAGCCCGCATCGGGCGTGTCCTTAAGAGGTTAGTGGGTACGGATAAACAGGCGCGAGACATTGTTTGGTGTTGGCGGCTCTCTTTAACCGGAAATTATTGCGTGAAAATATCGACCCCAGAGGTTGCCGGCCGGGCAATATGCACGCGCAATTCAATCCGCCGGCTGGCTTGATCTTCCTTGGGCGCTGACACGGCCTGGCCGCTGGATTTTTCCCCTTTGGGGTATTGAGAACCCATGCCGTACATGGCGATGGGGATGCTGGAGCCCCTGGCGTACAGCATGGCCGCGACCGTGCGCGCCCTCTCCTGGCTGATCTCGTAATTCCGTCTTTCCAGTCCTATGGCATCCGCGTGGCCGTAGATGGTCAACGTGAGGACGAATCCCACATCGTTGACGAGTCTTTCCAATTCCACCAACGTGTCCACCGCCGCTTCAAGCTTGGGCGTATCCGTTGGCACCGGAATAGCCTTCCCTAGAGGAAACTCGATATCCGCGCTTTCAATCGATTGAATCATGGCGGTAATACGATCCAACAGTGGGTCTTTTACCCCGCTCATATCCACATGCTTGACGCCCGGCAGCGTGCGGGCCGTATCCTTGGCCCCGGCAATCCAGGCCAGGGGAGCGGTGCCGGTGAACACCAACGTGCCATGGCTGAAACGGATCGTCACGGTTGGCGGCAAGTCGATGGCATTTTCAGCCCTTCTGGCGACAATGGAAGGATCGTATGAAACATAGGGGATGATTTTAAAGGTAAAGGCATCCGGCTGAAAGCTGTGAGCCCGCAGCACGTCATCCGGCGTCCTCGCCAGATCGTCCTTGAGGAGCATGACCTCCCAAGGGCTGTCCGCAGCCTGGGTGACATGGGTGAGCATGAATCCCGGCTCATTCCGCAAAAAGCTGAGCCCTTTTTGCATGAGCGCCACATGGGCCGACTGTTGTTGCCTGAGTTCGCGGGCATAATACTGGAAAGAGCCGATACCCCCGACCAGGATCAGAAGCGCGAACAGCGGCAGGGCCTTGCCCCACCAGGGAAGGTCTTTTCCTTCATCCCGGTAGCGGGTAATGAGGAAGGGCTCAAGGTGCCGGGCAGCTCCAGCAAAAGGAGCGGTGTCACCGGAAAAGGATTCCAGGGGGGCGGCGAATTCAATGAGCATGGTTTCCAAGGTAGCGCGCAGACCTTCCCGGAAACCTGTTGGTGGCGTGCCGCGCAGGACACAGGCCAGATAGGCCTGAGAATATTTTTCGATGAAAATGGTGAACTCTCCCAGATGCAAAGATTCCAGCTCACCCTCAGAGTTGCTGATAAAGCAGTCACGGACGAAATCCTGGATGGCCGTCAGCATGGCCGAAACCATATCCGCGTCTTGCGTTCCCACCCCTTCATTGGTCAGGTGTGAGAGGACCAGCCCGGTCTCGCTGTGAATGAAAAAAAGCTGTTCAACCCGATAAGCGAGGGTGTGCAGCAGGACGATTTCACTGAATGGCTTGCCCGTGCGCAGGGCCTCCATTCTCCAGCGCACCCCTTTCCAGGAAAAGGACATTTCCAAGCTCTTGCTGAAACTTTCCAGCATAGACCGGAAGGTTTCAGCAATGGATTTGCGAATGGATGGCCCCATGAGGGGAAAGAGAACGCCCACAAAGTCGGATTGATGCCGGTTGAGCGAAGATTTGAGGATGGCATTCACTGTGGGTTCCAGCGCGGTATTCAGGCGGTCGTCGTCGCCGCGCAGGAGCAGGGCCTCGGCAATTACCTCGCTCACCCGTTTGGCGTTCTGGCGAGGATCATTGAGGCCGTCTTTCAGCCGTTGAATGATGGTCAGCTCGCGCTGGAACAACAATGCGCGTAACCTGTTGAGCTCCTCGTCATCCGGGAGTTCCGGAAGGTCGCTCCACAGACCGGAAGAGACAGATGGCGCCTCGCTTACGCGGTCATAAAAAGGCGCTGCCACGTCTTTGGCGGAATAAACGCTGTCTTCTCCCTCCATGGAAGGAGTGTCCGCGGCACCGGTATCCGTATCGGGCCGGGAGTCTTCGTCCGTCTGGGCTGCCGGCATGGGACTGGCATGAAGGCTTTCCGCTTCTCTACCCTCTGGAGAGAATGGAGAAGCGTTCACGGTATCCGTCATTCTGACGACTCGGAGTATTCCTCGCTATTCTCCTCTTCAATCATTTCCGCATCAACGGAGGCAGACGCCGTATCAGTCCATTGACCGCTCAGCTTCACCGCCATTTCGGTCAACAGACTGGAAATCTGGGAGCGGGTCGCCATATCATGACGGATTTGAGCGGCGGTCTTGGCAAGAATATTCAGTGCATCTTTGTACTTTTGCTCCACCTTGTCAGAAAGTCTGGCATTTTCCGACAGCAAGAGTTGCCTCAGTTCCCGTTCCGCGGCGTCCAGTGTCCCGGATAGGGCCTTGAGTTTCCGCTCCTGTTCCTGCTCCAGTGTGGCCAGGTCGCGCGTTACTTGGGCCAAGCCTTCGCTGCGCTCGCGCTGCTCGTTTTTCAATGCCTCCTGGCGTTCGGTCTTCTCCATTTTGAAGGCATCCAATCTTTCCCGCTGCTCGTTTTTGAGAGCTGCGCTCCGTTCTTCCTGCTCCTCTCGCAAGCGATGCAGAAAAGAGGTGGATTCACTTTTCATAAAGCTCTCCAAGGACTCAATACGATTCTTGACAGAATCCCTGAGGTCAGAGAGATTTTGCTGGAAACGTTCTTCCAAGCGCTGGAACCGGTTTTCCACATCTTTCATCTGGGTGCCTAGCAGCAGTTCGCGGACTTGTTCCATGGAATCCGGCTTGGCGGGAGCCTTACGCATATAAAATCCTCCTTATGATGTCGTCTAGACAGGATATGGACAAAAGACTATGTCGTTTATCTGGTATCTTTTGTACAGCGCTTCGTACCTTGCTCAACGAAGGAAAATGAAAAAAAAGATACCTTAAACGGTATCGTTTTTAATATATATTAAAAACGTCATAAACCGTATCATTTTTAATGCGCACTAAAAGATATCGATAGAAATCTTTCCTGGAGTTGAGTGTCCTTACTTGTTGATTCGTCCACAAAAGAAGATTCAAAATCCCCGCCTTTCAGGCGGGCGGGAGTGTCCAAATGCCCGGCGCCCCGGGAGAGTTCTCTTGCGCGGCATTGATATTGATGATGCCGGTTTCGCCGGATGGACTGGCCCGCGCAAAGAGGGTGGCACCCACCAGGCCGCCGTTTGCAATGGTCAACGTACCGTCGCCCGCACCGCCAACATAAAGCGGGCCGCTATTCCCCCTCCCCGATCATCGATGATGAGGACGCTAGACATCGTCTCAGTTGTGGTGACAGCAAGGTATTGCTTGGGCAAAAGGTGATTGCCGCCGCAAAGAAGGAAGTCATCCGCTCTATCGTTTGCCCAAAGCCGTTCACATCGGCTCCGAACACGGTGCATACGCCTGCGTCAATATTCGATTCACCACGTGTGGTGTCAAATTATACCAGCTTGCATCAGATCTGGTTTTATCCGATGTTAAGAGGTGGCGGCGTGGTTGCCTGCACCACATCCATGCGGACGTAGCTGCGGGTGAGCTCGGAGAACTCGCCCGGAATACCATCGGTCTTATCGAGAATCAGGATGATGTTCTGTATAAGGTCGATGGCGCCGGCATGTCAGAGATTGTTTCCGGGCGGCATGATGCGCAACACGGCATTGCATCAGGTATTTTGCGGTGCCGCTGCATGGGCTTTGGCCGCCCGTTCGCGTTCGACTCGCTCGGTTACGTCGCGCGCCATTGCAACCGACCCCAGCACCTCGTCATCGATACCCCTCACCAGCGCAAACGTCATCTCGATGTAGAGCTTGCGGCCGCTTTTGTGCAGCGCCCGGGTGAGGGTCGGCCGCCCCGCAAGCTTCATGGTGCCGGCCGTAACCGCCGCATGAAACCCTTTCCAGTGAGCGGCTCTCAGATGATCGGGAATGATGATGTCAAGGTTGCGGCCAACCGTTTCCTCGGCGGAAAAGCCGAACAGAATGCTGGACGCACGATTCCAGCGCACAATGACCCCGGCACGATCCGAAAAAATAAGAGCATCGGCGACATCTTCAAGAATTTTGGCATCTAAGCTAGACTGAGCGTTCATCGTCCCTCCTTGCGATGAAAAGGTATGGCTGCCTGACATCTCCAGGAGAGGCAACCGGTGATGTATGTCTTCAATAGTGGGCGTTGAAATGATCCTGCGAGCAGTTTTTGCCCATAGTCTTTGCGTTCGACTTAATGGAAAATTTTGCTTTTCGCTCTTGACGGGAAAGGTGGTATCTTCATCAATGTCGTCAAGCTGGAAATTTGAAATAATAATAAGTTGAGATAAGGTAGAAAAGGAGGAGTCAGTATGGCGCTTAACGTAACCGGTGGTTAACTGACAGCCAATGAACCAAAAAGACAATCACAATTTTCAAGGAACTGGGAGTGATTTTTTTTTGCAACGGGAAGGTTGATTTGTCTGACGTGCTGCACGGGCCAGAAATATCTTCTGGGGAATCCACAAAGTTCCGCATTGATCTTATGGGGGGGAACATATGAGTAAAAAGACGATAGGCATCTTAGTCGGCAGTCTGCGCCGTGATTCATTCAACAGAAAAGTCGCTCAATATCTGTCGGGCTTACTGGAGGAACAATTTGACGTTAAATTTTTAGATATCGCCAATCTCGCGATGTACAATCAGGATTTGGACAATGAGAGCGATGCGCCGCAAGAATGGCGGCAATTTCGCCATGAGGTCAAGGCGCTGGACGCCGTGCTGTTCGCCACGCCGGAATATAACCGATCCATGCCCGCCGCGTTGAAGAACGCGCTGGATGTTGCTTCACGGCCCTATACGGATAACGCCTGGAGCGGCAAACCCGGCGCGGTTGTCAGCGTCTCGCCCGGGAAAACAGGGGCCTTTGGCGCGAATCATCATCTGCGGCAGACGGCAACCTGCCTGAACATCTACCTGATGCAGCAACCCGAGGCATATATTGGGGGCATTGCCAGCGCCGTGGACGCAAATGGGGTGTCCGACAAAGGGGTGCAGGATTTCCTGACGCGATTCGCCGCCGCTTTTGCCGTTTGGGTGAACAGATTTACGACCTGATACGGAGCAGCGGAGAGGAAAGCGCAAACCAGGACGTCACATGATCAATGTCTATATCGGCAAGTGGGGTATGGATGAGGAAGTACGTTTGTGGTGTCTGCGGCTATGGGATGACCCTGAGGCCGGAGGCTGCCGCTGGCGGCATCGCGCCGGACGCTGCATGGAAGGATCTTTCCGACGATTGGGTATGCCCTGTTTTGCAGTGCGGACAAAAGCGTGTTCTCTCCGGAGTGAAGAGTCAGTTCGGTGCAAGCATGATACGCTCAAGCAATGCGGGTCACCTGTCCGCCAGTGACCCGCTTGCCGGCAAGGCGTCCGCTCGGGACCTCGGGCGGAGTTATTTGCCCTCAAGGATGGCGCGGCTGCGCTTGACCGCGCACAGATCGCCGCACATGGTGCAGACCTCCTGGTCGATGGGTTTGGAAGAGGCACGATAGGCCCGTGCCTTTTCCGGGTCCAGGGCTAAGTCGAACATCCGATTCCAATCCAGATCCTTGCGGGCCTGGCTCATGGCGTTATCCCATGCCATGGCTCCCGGTATGCCCTTGGCGATGTCGGCGGCATGGGCGGCGATGCGCGAGGCGATGATCCCTTCTTTCATGTCGTCCGCATCCGGCAGCCGCAGGTGTTCAGCCGGGGTGACATAACACAGAAAATCGGCGCCGGAGGCAGCGGCCAGTGCGCCGCCGATGGCCGAGGTGATGTGATCGTAACCCGGCGCCACGTCGGTGACGATCGGCCCGAGCACATAGAACGGCGCCCCGTGGCAGAGTTTCTTCTCCAGTTGCATGTTGGCCACCACCTCGTTGAGCGGCACATGGCCCGGGCCTTCGATCATGACCTGCACCTCGGCCTGCCAGCAGCGCTTGGTCAATTCCCCCAGAACGATCAGTTCCTGGATCTGGGCCGCGTCGGTGGCGTCATGCAGGCTGCCGGGCCGCAGACCGTCGCCCAGGCTGAGGGTGACATCGTATTGCCGGCAGAGATCGAGCAGCCGGTCGAAATGTTCGTAAAAGGGATTTTCCCGGTCATTGGTGATCATCCAGTCCAGGAGCAGCGAGCCGCCCCGGCTGACCACATGGGTCAAGCGGGGATTGGCGCGCAACCGTTCCACCGCCGTTCGGGTCAGACCGGCGTGGATGGTCATGAAGTCGACCCCGTCCTCGGCATGGATGCGGACCACATCGAAAAAGTCGTCCACGGAGATACTCGCCACTGCTTTGCCGTAACGGGCCACGGCATCGTAGACCGGTACCGTGCCGATCATCACCGGGCTGATTTCCACGGTGCGGCGGCGGAAGGCGCGGGTGTCGCCGAAGGTGCTGAGATCCATGATCGCATCGGCCTTGAGTTCGATCGAACGGCGCACCTTGTTCAGTTCGGCCTCGACATTGCAGCAGTCTTCAGACACGCCGAGATTGACGTTGATTTTGGTGGTGAGTCCAGAGCCGATCCCCTTGGCGATGAGGGCCTTGTGATTGCGGTTGGCCGGGATCGCGATCTGTCCCTCGGCAATCCGGGTCAGCAGGTCGGCTTCATGGATTTTTTCATCGGCAAGCACCTGTCGCATTTGCGGGGTGACTTCGCCGCGACGGGCGGCGGTCATTTGGGTGGCGTGTTGCATATCGATTCTCTTTGTGTGGATGCTAAGCGTTGATGGGGGCAAGGCAAGCCGCCTGCAATCTCCGGACGGTGGCGGCGATGTCGGCGGCAGCGACGATCTCGGTGATCAGGCTGACCGTGGTGGCTCCCCGCGCCACCACCTCGCCGATATTGTGCTCCTTGATGCCGCCGATGACCACGAAGGGCAGGGGACAGGTACGAACCACATGGTCAAGATACTCCAGTCCTACCGGAGCGCAAACATCTTCTTTGGTCTGGGTGCTGAAAATCGGTCCGACCCCGAGGTAGTCGGCGCCGGCGGCAACCGCGGCGGCGGCCTGCGCGGGCTCGTGGGTGGAGAGTCCGATCAGTTTGTCGGGGCCGAGCAGGCGGCGCACTTCGGGCACAGGGAAGTCATCCTGGCCGACATGAACGCCGTCCGCGTCGACCAGCAGGGCGAGGTCCGGATAATCGTTGACGATGAACAGCACTCCGGCCTCGCGGGTCAATGTCCGAATGGTCCGGCACTCGGTCAGCATTTCGGCGAAACTTTTTGCCGGCCGTTTTTCCCGGTACTGAATGAGACGGATGCCGCCGGCGATCATCGTGCGCACCACCTCGATGTTGGTGCGGCCAGCCGAAAACTTTTCAGCGGTGATGCCGTAGATGCCGGTGGGGAAAGCTGGTTTAGCGGATGGAAGCGTCATGGGTCATACCTCGGTGGTGCAGGATGATTGCGCTCATGTGATTGGCGATGGTGCCGACCTTGTGAGCAAAAAGTGGCTCCTTGGCGCAGTCGGTGGCGAAATCGCCGACGATGAAGCAGGAACCGAGCCGCCGGGTGCGGACGGCAGCCAGGTCGCTGCCGGCGATGCCGCAGGCCGAGACCATGATCTGGCCCATGCCCAACAGTTCCGCCAGCATTTTTTTATCCGTCGGGCGGTCAAAGCCTTCGACGATCAGATCACAGTCGGCAAAGATCGCCGGACAGTTGCCGGCATCGATCCGGGCGGTCACGGTTTCGATCCGCAGATCGGGCCGGATGCGGTGCAGATTGTGGGCCAGCGCCTCGGTCTTGAGCTGGCCGATCTGGTCGGCAAAATAATACTGGCGGTTTAAGTTGGAACCATCCACCCGATCGAAATCGACGATTTTCAATGGGCCAATGCCGCTGCGCACCAGATTGGCCGCCACGTTGGAACCGATACCGCCCACGCCGGCGATGCCGATTTTTGCGTTCGTCATCCGATCTGGTCCCAATCCTTGTAGACTGGCTGATAACCCCGGGCAACGATGGCTGCGGCCACTTCCTTGATGCCTCGGTCGTCGGTGATCTCGAACTGCGGCGTCTGTTCCACCCGAATTTTGGTGTAGCCGCCGACCCCGGTGCTGGAACCGGCGGAATAGCGGGTGGCGCCCAGCGGCAGGATGCGGTCGCGAAAGGCGGCGCTTTCCCGGGTGGAGATAGTCAGTCCGGCGCGGGGCAGAAAGATGCGTAGCGCGGTCATGAACTGGACGAACGTTTTGTCGTCCACCTGGAAATCAGGATGAAAATCACCCTCGGCCGCGTTGAAGCGCGGCAGGGAAATGGCCACTTCGGTTTCCAGGTAATTGTCCTCCAGATAGCGGGCATGCAGGCCAGTAAGGAAAATCTCGCGGCGTGGTTCAGCCAGGCCGAGCAGGGGGCCGATATTGACCACCCGCATGCCGCCTTGGGCGGCCCGCTCCGGCGCGTTGAGCCGCCAGAGGTAATCTTTCTTCCTGCCGGCCGGATGGACGCGTCCATACACTTTTTGGTCGTAGGTTTCCTGAAACAGGGTCATTCCATCAACCCCGGCCTGCTGGAGATGACGATATTCCTCGACCTGCAGCGGATAAACCTCGATGGCCACCGAGGCAAAATACCGTTTCAGCAGGCGGGCCGCCTCCGCCAGGTATTCCATGGGCGTGTAACGCGGGGCCTCACCGGTGAGAAATAGGATGTGCTGCATGCCGGTGGCGGCGATGGCGCGGGCCTCGGTCTCGATTTCGGCCAGGCTGAGCTTGCGGCGCAGAATCGGGTTGTTGTGATTGAAACCGCAGTAGGCGCAGCGGTTGGTGCAATGGTTAGAGATGTAGAGGGGGATGAACATCTGGATGGTGCGGCCGAAATATTGCACCGTCAACTGGTGCGCCTTGCGGGCCATGGCCTCCAGATGACTCGCGGCCGTGGGGCTGAGCAGGGCGAGGAAATCCATGGCGCCCGGTTTGTCCTTGCCGAGGGCGCGCTCGACATCGGCGTCGGTCGTTTGCGCGAAGAATCGGTCGGAATCAAACCCCTGGTAGTGGTCGACGGTCGAAAAAAAGGACATGTTCTGCTCCTGCACGACGGGGTTCAGTCGTCGAGAAAACCGGTGAGCGGCGACGAGGCCCGGGCCAGGGACGATTCCTCGGCCAAACGGGCGAGATAGGCGGTCCGGCCCGCCTTGACCGCCAAGTCGAAAGCCCGCCCCATGGTTTCGGGGTCGACGGCAGTGGCAATGGCGGTGTTGACCAGCACGGCGTCAGCGCCTATTTCCATGGCGGCGGCAGCCTGAGATGGCCGGCCGATGCCGGCATCGACCACGACGGGCACGGTGCAGTTCTCGATCAACATCTCGATGAGCGGTTTGGTCTCCAGACCCCGGTTGGTGCCAATGGGGGAGCCCAGCGGCATCACCGCCGCCGCGCCGGAGTTTTCCAACCGTTTGGCCAACGGCAAGTCAGGCAGGACATACGGCAGGACCACAAATCCTTCCTTGGCCAGCATCTCGGTGGCTTTCAACGTCTCCCAGTTATCCGGCATCAGATACTTCATGTCGGTGATCACCTCGATCTTGATGAAGTCGCCGCAGCCGGCCTCGCGGGCAATGCGGGCGATGCGCACCGCCTGCTCGGCGGTCCGCGCTCCCGAGGTGTTGGGCAGCAGGGTCACCTCTTTGGGAATGTATGCCAGGATGTTCCCCTGCCCGGCCTGGGGGTCGATCCGCCGCAAGGCCACGGTGATCATCTGCGAGCCGCTGGCGGCCAGCATCTTGGGGATTTGGGCATTGGCGGCAAATTTTCCGGTGCCTGTGAACAGGCGGTTGGTAAAACATGCGCCTCCCAGTTGCAGCACATCGTCATCGGTCATCATCGTTCAGCCTCCACCGACAAAACTGAGCAGTTCCAGTCTGTCGCCAGCTTGCAGCCGGGTCTGCGGCCACTGTTCCTGTTTGACAATCCGCTGGTTCAATTCCACGATCAGCGCCCCGGACGCTAACCCCTTGTAGGCAACCAGCTCGGCGATGGTGCGGATAGGGACGGTTTCCGCTGTGCCGTTGACAATGAGTTCCATATCGTCTCTCCAAAAAAAAAGCCGATTGCTCTCACAAGGAAGGGCAAGCGGCTTACGGGTCGAACAAACCAGGAAATCCCGGATACTCGTTGTCTTGTCCGCTTCCCTTCGCCGGTATTACCCGGATCAGGTTCATAGGGTTGGATGGTTTCCTCTCAGCAGGATTGCACCCCTAGCGATTGATTGTCTATACGCGAGACATGATGATTTGTCAACCACGCGATGAGCGCGTAAGGCGATCAGAGGTTGAGACCAAGCAGGCGGGGATCTTAAAAGGAAGCGGCCGAGATGGCCGCGTCGTTCTGGCGGTAAAACTTATGCGCGCCGTACCGGCCTATATAGGCCTTGCTCGCGGCCCATCCCGGTGCGATATCGACATGGTGATAAAAAGTCGATCCTTTGGTGAAATCTGGGGTGGTCATCGCCTTGAGGGCCACCCGCAGGCTCTCTTGGAATGGGTTGATTTCCAAGGGAGCATAGTTTTTTTTCTGGAAGGTCCAACTGAATTGATTGGGGGCTAAGATGACGTCGGCGATGCTTTTGTTATCTTCCAAGGCTCGGTTCAGGGTGACATGAGCCACGGCGAGCTGTCCGATTTCCGGCTCGCCGCGAGATTCGTGATAGATATTGAGACTGAGCCAGAACAGACTTTCGACAAAACCAATGGGCATAAATTATTCGACCGCCTCTACGGCCCGGATGGTCGGAAGTTCGCTTTTGACAAACTTCTCGATTCCCTCCTTTAAGGTGATGCGCGACATGGGGCAACCTTGGCAGGCCCCGGTAAGCCGCACCTTGAGCACTTGGTCCGGACCGATGCTGACGAATTCAACGTCACCGCCATCCCGCTGCAAGGTCGGGCGGATCTGATCCAGTATTTTTGTAACAGTTTCTTGCAATTGTTGCATAAAAGACTCCTTGATCTCATAGCAATCCTGTCATTGAAGTGGTGATAACTATATCATTATATGGATCATCAGACAAGAAAACAATTTCATTATGGAGCTATCTGTGATGTAACTATTCAAAATGAAATAAAAAAAACAATACGATTGCCGGTTGTGTCGGCATGCTGGCGATCAACTTCATATCTTACCGTTTATACATCGTTTTTTGGGGAAAATAATGGAATGCCCGTCGGCCTTGCCCAGGCGCCCGGATCAACCTGAATGAATACGCGGCAAGCGGGCGTGCGCAATATTTGCTCGGATAATCGGCACGTTTGTACCTGTTGGTCAAAGGCAGTTGGTTTGCGCGCGGCGGTGGAAGTCCCTGTTGAAGGTTCCGCCAAGGAATGGTTGGAACTTGGAACCAGCGCCTGATGCGGACACAACCGGCTCAGGGAACGGTGCAGTGATTGATGGCAACGCCGTTGATCCGTTCATCCGGCAATATGCCTGTTTTCTCCGCATACCTGTCCGTGGATGTGCCGGGCCAGTTCCGGGCCGATGCCGGGAATGGCGGCTAGTTCCTCAATGGTGGCTTCGGCAATACGTTTATAGCTTCCCAATGTTTGCAGCAGGATTCGCTTCCGTTTCGGTCCGATCCCTTCGATGAGGTCGAGGCGGGAGTGCAGTTGCTCCTTGTCTCGTAGTTTCCGGTGGGTGGTGATGCCGAAGCGATGGGCCTCGTCACGGATACGCATCAGATAGAGCAGAGCCGGAGCGTGCGCCGGCAGCAGCAGCGGATTTTTGCGCCCCGGCCGAAAAAGCTTCTCTCCTTCATCCGCCCTTTCCTTGGCGATGGCCACCAGGTCGATTTGTTGGAGGCAGTCGAAATGCTGCAACACATCCACCGCAACCTGTAGTTGCCCCTTGCCGCCATCGAGCAACAGCATGTCGGGCAGATTGCCCTCTTGCACGCCCTTGCTCATCCGCCGTTCCAGCACCTCGCGCATCATGGCGTAATCGTCGGGGGTTTCCCGCGATCTGATCCGATAATGTCGATACAGGCCAGAGGCCTTTTCGCCTTGGATGAAGCAGACCAGGGACCCAACCGCCTGCTTTCCCTGGAGATTGGAGATATCGAGGCATTCGATACGCTCCGGCCGGTTGTTCAACCGCAGTTTGGCCTGGAGCGACTCTGCCAGCGTATCCCAGGAGTGTTCTTTTCTGGCTTTCTCCTCAAGGAGTTGCGCGGCATTGGCAGCGGCCATCCGCATCAGTTGCATCCGTTTGCCCCGTTGTGGCGAGATGATCGACACCGGCCCATCGCGCAGTTCGGACAGCCGTTCTTCCAACAGCGCCTGATCTTCAAGGGCAAGGGGTAAAAACACCTCTCTTGGCGGGTGGCGTTCGGGCGAGTAGTATTGCAGAATGGTCTGGGCGAGCAGGCTGTCGTCTTCACCCAGGGGATCGGCGAGAAAAAAGGATTGGGCGCCGGTGATCATGCCGCTGCGGACAAAGAGCAGGGCGATGCCAACGGCGGCCTCTTGTCGGTGGATACCGAACACGTCCTGGTCGAGATGATGGTCAGCCGCCACGGCTTGATATTCGATGGTCTGGCTCACGGCATAGACCTGGTCACGGAGGCGGGCCGCCTGTTCAAAGCACAGGTTCGCGGCGGCCTCTTCCATCCTCGCGGTCAGCTCCTTGATGACCTCGCCCGTCTTTCCTTCCAGAATCAAGAGCACATCCCGCACCATGGTCTGGTATGCTTCCGGACGCATCTGGTCGGTGCAGGGCGCGAGGCAACGGCCCATCTGATGGTTCAGGCAGGGGCGTGATCGCTTGCGGACCGTTGCGCAACGCCGCAGGGGAAATTGACCATGCAGCAGTTGCAGGGTGGCGCGCATGGCCGTGCCCGAGGCATAAGGGCCGAAGTAGCGGTTGCCGTCGCGCAGCCGCTTGCGGGTGACTGTGATCCTGGGCCAGGGATCGCGGATGGTGACCTTGATCAGGGGATAGTTTTTGTCGTCGCGAAGAATGACGTTGTAACGCGGCTGATGTTGCTTGATCAATGAAGCTTCGAGGATGAGCGCCTCTTTTTCGGTGGTGGTGAGAATGGTTTCCACCCGTTGGACATGGGTGAGCATGACCGAGGTCTTGGCATAGGCAGGCCCGGAGAAGTGAGCGTATTGGCTCAGCCGTTTGCGCAGGTCGCGGGCCTTGCCCACGTACAGGACCTGTTTTTTGCCGAGCATCAGATAGACACCCGGTCCATGGCTGACGGTAGCGAGAAAAGCCGGCGACAGGGGAGGCGCCTGTTGGTCTGCGCTGTGTTGCTCAAGGCCCGCTGCAGGCGAAAACATGTGTACCGTTTCGGTTGATTGTTTGGTGTTGTTTTTTTATGTTCTCAAGTTTCTGAGTTGATAAATCTGGTTACGGATAATCGATTAATATATTGAAATAATTGCAAGTTAAACGTGAAAAGCCTTTTGCTTTCTGATACATTGGATTCGCCAAAATCCTCAACA